>CAACWJ010000062.1_pt1 | contig 64569 bp, 57 predicted proteins | sample 2275621 | NCBI WGS metagenome assembly CAACWJ01 (sample SAMEA5312456, study PRJEB27640) | indoor metagenome | biome: indoor environment; feature: uncontrolled; material: polymer tiles stone | place: Germany | collected 2014-07-07
AGTAGAAATCAGCTACTTCATGTTTTACTAAAGTATAAAAATTTTTGATAACTCCAAAATTTTCTCGATCATTTTCATTAATAAAAACAATTCGAGAATCTATGTCTACAAACTCTTTAATGATTTGAGGTGTCCTATCACTAGACCCATCGTCACGAATTAAAAGTTTCCAATCAGTAAGAGTTTGATCTTGGATACTTTTAATTTGTTGGGCTAGGTATTTTTCCCCATTGTATGTAGACATCAGAATATTAATTTTCATTTAAAAATAAAGCCTCGTATTCCTCTACTATTTTTTCCCATGTGTAATTTTCCTGAATAATTTTCTTAGCTTCTTGGCCTAGCGACTCATAGTTTGAACGTTCGTCGACACTATCAATTAACTGTGATAAGTCATTTTCTTTTTTAGTCCAATAGAGTGCACTGGTCCTTGCAACTGATTTATTAAAGTCAACTCCCAGTACTAAATTAAGATTGGTATGAGCTAACGCTTCTAATAAACCTGGGTTGGTTCCACCAACCTCATGACCATGAATATAAGCAAATGCATTTTCTCTGATATAATTAACAAGTTGCCTGTCATATTGTGTCCCAATGAATTTTATACGCTCATCTCTATTACAGCCGGTTTTTTTAATTAAGGTATCATAATAGGCGTTACCTTTATTATTACAAATGATAATCAAATCCCGTTCTGTGTGTGAAGTCATAAACTCATTGATAATCGTTTCATAATTATTCTCAGGTACAAAGCGACCCAAAACTAAATAATAGCCTTTTTCATTGAAGTCAAATTGATAAAAATAATCACGCACGATATCGTCTTCAAAAGATAAATTAGAGGGCTTAGTATCAGTTCCATAGGCTATGAATTTAGTCATGGCCCAAGGATAGTTGTCATTTATGTATTTTTCAATGCCAATATTGTCAGAAATAACTAAATCAGCAAGTTTGGTCATCTTCTTTTCAGCAAATTTTAAATACCATCTTACCGGAACTGGCCATTTTGACCTTTTCCATTCCAAACCGTCAGGATTGATGTAAAACAGTCCATCTCGATCCCGAATTTTTTTTACCAAAGGTCCCATAAAGCCACCTATGGTATTCCCTAATAAATAAAAAATCGGTTTGTAAATTTGATGTTGGTCAATATAAGACAGGGCATAATTTACGGCCATGATATCATAAGCAATGACTCGAGCTGGACCAAGTTTGGGAGGATTAATATAAAAACAATCCACTCCATTATATTCAAAGTGTTCATGATGTTGAGTATCGCTTAGACAAGCAACATGATAGCTAATATCAGGTGATTTTTGATGTGTCACTAATTGATCCACAAAAGTCTCGAAACCACCATATTTTGCAGGTAAACCTCGGCTACCAATAATAAAAACGTCTTGCATGTCACAATGCCCCATTCTAAATATAATCAATGATTATTATAGCATAAAAGACTAGCAATAGCGATATTTTACCAATAGAAAAAGCCAAAGAGCTATGGTCTTTGGCTAAACTTTTTTATTTTTCTTCTTGTTTGTAAAACTCTTTTAAGGCATCTTGCCAACTTGGAATCACAAAACCTGTAGCTTTTGCTTTATCTAAATTCATTGTAGAATTTAGTGGACGTTTTGCCTTAGCCGGGAAAGCAGATGAATCAACTGGAGTAACTTCAACATTTGTATCTTTTAAAATTTCTTTTGCAAAATCATACCAAGTTGTATCTTCTTTAGCATCATTTGACAAGTGGTAATAGCCAAAATTTTTATTGTTTTCAGCTAAATAGGTCATAAATTCTGCTAACGTACGTGTCCATGTTGGACGACCATGTTGGTCATCAACAACAGTTAATTTTGGATGTTTTTTTGCTAACTCTTGCATTGTGAAAACAAAGTTTTTGCCATAATTCCCAAAAACCCATGCCGTTCTGATAATGTAAAATTTATCTGCATATTTTTCAACTGCTTCTTCACCTAAACGTTTTGTTCTACCATATTCAGTTTTAGGATCTGGGACATCAGTTTCTAACCATTCTTCTCCAACTGGTTTTTGACCATCAAAGACATAGTCTGTTGAGATATAAACTAAGGTTGCATTATGATTTCCACATGCTTTTGCAATATTTTCAGTGCCATCAACGTTGATTAATTGATTAAGTTTTTTGCCTTCGTCTTCAGCAGCATCTACAGCTGTGTAAGCTGCACAATGATAGACTAGAGTGGGTTTTACTTGTGAGAAAACTTCTTCTACTTTTTCAGGATTTGTGATGTCCATTTCTGCTACATCTACAGCGACATACTCTTCATTTCTTTCATCTAATAAATAACGAAGTTCTGTACCTAGTTGTCCATTGCTACCTGTAATTAAAATCATATATTTTTCTCCTTAAACTTGCTGTAATCAAGTATATAACTACCATATATTTTACAATAAAAAAAGGGATATTTCATCCCTTTTATACTTTTTATCGAATTCCTAGAGCAATTCGTGCATAACGACTCATTTTATCGACTGTCCAAGCCGGATACCAAACAAGTTTCACATCCACCGAAGTCACTTCTGGAACATCCTTCATAACATCATGAATTTGGTCAGTCAAGAGATCGGCTAGTGGACAACCCATGGTAGTTAAGGTCATATCAATTTGTGTATGACCATCATCCTTAAAATGAATTTCATAGATTAAGCCAAGATTGACAATATCAATTCCCAATTCTGGGTCAATTACCATTTCAAGTGCTTCTAAAATACGATCTTTAATTTTAGCAATTTGTTCGTCAGTATAGTTTTTATCATCAGTCATGGCTCATATCTCCATATTTCATCTATTTCAAGGATTTTATTCTTTCTTGATCTTCTAGGCTCGTTTTATATTTCAAGCTCACCGTTAAAAGGGTCCAAACCAGTTTTCTCTTTAATTTCTAGGAAAACCGCTGATAAGTGTCACTGGCACTTATCAGTCCTCAATAAAGTCTCTTAATTGTTTGCTTCTGCTTGGGTGGCGGAGTTTGCGGAGTGCTTTGGCTTCAATTTGACGGATACGCTCTCTTGTAACGTTGAAAACTTTACCAACATCTTCTAAAGTACGCATTTTCCCATCATCAAGACCAAAACGTAGTCTCAATACATTTTCTTCACGGTCAGTTAATGTATCTAAAACTTCATCTAATTGTTCACGTAAAACAACACGTGTTGTATAATCTACTGGATTTTCAATCACTTCATCTTCAATAAAATCACCAAGATGGCTATCATCTTCTTCACCAATAGGAGTTTCAAGTGAAACAGGTTCTTGAGCAATTTTTAGAATTTCACGTACTTTATCAGGTGTCATTTCCATACGCTCAGCAATTTGTTCTGGCGTTGGGTCTTGTCCTAATTCTTGTAACAAATTACGTTGTTCTCTAACTAATTTATTAATCGTTTCGACCATATGTACTGGAATACGAATAGTACGTGCTTGGTCGGCGATGGCACGTGTAATTGCTTGGCGAATCCACCATGTTGCATAAGTTGAAAATTTAAAACCTTTAGAATAGTCAAACTTATCAACTGCTTTCATAAGCCCCATATTACCTTCTTGAATTAAATCCAAAAATTGCATGCCACGACCAACATAGCGTTTAGCAATAGATACTACAAGACGTAAATTAGCTTCAGCCAGACGTTGCTTAGCTTCTAAATCGCCTTCATCAACAGCTACTGCTAATGCTTTTTCTTCTTCACCAGTTAATAGTGGAACAACCCCAATTTCTTTCAAGTACATACGAACTGGATCATTTACCTTAGCTGAATTACTTCCGATTAATTGCTCATCTGTAAGTTCTTCAGGTTTTGGTTCTTCAACAACATATTTAGATGAAGGATTTCCTTCTTTATCTGTGATAGAAATACCGCCATCAGTCAGGCGTTCTAATAAATCATCAATTTGGTCAGCATCTAAAACGAATGGGATAACTAATTTTTCTGTAATTTCATCATCAACTGCAGATCCTTCTTTTTTATGATTACGAATAAAATCTGCAACTTGAACGTTAAAAGTTGTAATATCGTTTTCTTTGGCCATTTTTTCCTCTATTCCATATTTCGTTTTTGCGCTATTAGATTTTCCAAAACTTCTAAGGCTAATTGATGGTCACCCTTATTGCTTGATTCTCTAACTTGTTTTCCTTGTTTATGAATATCTCTTTCTTTTAATAATCGCTGGCGCTTTTGCAGTAAATCATCAATCTCACCTGGTGCTACTTCTACAGGGAGACTTTCTTCTAATACGCGATAATAAGCTTGGGTGACTTCTTGAGAAAGTTGAGATAAATCCAGGGGACTAATTTCCCCATTAGTTTTTAATAACTGATACAACTCTTCTAAGCTAGGTGTATCAAAATAAAAATTTTCTTTAGTTCGAAATTCATTTAATAAATAATCATTATGAATTATCCGGTGTAGTAAATGATTTTCCGTGCGAACTAAGGCTGTTATACTCTTACTAATAGGTAACGTAACCAAGGTTGATTCCGATTTAACAATCTGACCTTGTCGTTCTTGTCTATCTTGTAGTCGGTAACTGTTAACAGACTGTTCAACTTGTAAGTAATCAAAATCTGGTAATAAATCAGAAACACGATTAATGTATGAATTTTGTGCTGTTATAGATGGATCAGCTGCAATAATTTTCGCTATCTTTTCAACGTAAGCAATCTGAGACTGCAAATTATCCATATTTTCGGGTAAAAAGTAATCGATAAAAAATTCTGTGCTACTAATTCTAGAATGACTAAGTAGATTTGCCAACTCTTCTTCAGAATTCTTTTGAATAAATTCATCTGGATCCATCTGATTTGGAATTCTAACAATTTCAACTTGAAACTCTTTTAATAAATCTAGAGATTTAGCAATTGCATTTTGACCAGCACTATCACCATCGTAAGTGATAACGATTTTCTTAGTTAATTTTTTCAGATGATTGACATGCTCTTGAGTCAATGCCGTCCCCATTGAAGCGATAGCATTTTCAAAACCTGCTCGATAAGCAGCAATTACATCCATAAACCCTTCCATCAAAAACACTTCATGTGTTTTTGAAATAACAGGCTTGGCCTTATCTAAATGGTAAAATTCAAAGGATTTATTAAAAAGTACTGTAGCTCTTGAATTCTTATACTTAGCAATTTTGGCCGCTTGATCTTTTTCAGTCCATATCCGACCTGAAAATGCTATCGTACTACCTCTTTCATCAGTTAATGGGAACATTATCCGATTTCGAAAGGCATCATAAATGGTATTAGATTGCTCCGATAAATTAAAAAGGCCCGAAGCTGCTAATTCTTCTTCACTGTATTTTTTTGATAAGCTTTGAAAAAGATAGTTACTTTCATCAGGCGCCAAACCAATATTAAAATGCTCTAATAACTCATCTGTCATCCCTCTATTATAAAGGTAGTTCCTAGCGTTTTGCCCAACAGTTGTCGTCATTAAGACAGCGTGGTAAAATTTCAAAGCATCTTCGTGAATTGCTATTAATTGTTGGTGAGCTGAGACACGTGGACTATAGTCTTGCCTTTGTGAGGCTATATTGACCGCCATACCAGCTTTTTCAGCTAAAATTTCAACGCTTTCTAAGAAAGGAACTTGCCGATATTCTTCGACAAATTTAAAAACATCTCCAGATTTGCCACAACCAAAACAATGAAAAAATTGTCGGTCTTCTATCACATTAAATGAGGGTGTCTTTTCTTTATGAAAGGGACACAGTCCTAAATAATGTCGACCTGATCGTGAAAGACTGACAACTTCTCCAATGACATCAACAATATTTAGGCTATTTTTTATTTGGGAAATCATTTCTTTATCAACTGCCAAGACTTCACCTCCCCACAAAAATCCCATTTTAATTTTATCTTTATTATATCACTTGAAAAGAATTTTGTAAATTTAAAAAAACAAGGTTAAATTGGTTATCATTTTCATAAAATTTATGTTATGATAATCTTAACTAAGAAAAGGGGAATTCTAATGATAAAAGAATTAAAAGAATTTTTATTTAAAGGGAATGTGTTAGATTTAGCTGTAGCTGTTGTTATTGGTGCTGCATTTAAAGCAATCATTGACTCTTTAGTTGCTGATGTGGTTACTCCACTTATTTTAAACCCAGTTTTAAAAGCTGCTGGTGTTTCTAACATTGCTGAATTAGTATGGAATGGTGTTAAATATGGTAGCTTCATAGCTGCTGTTATCAACTTCATAATCGTTGGTACTACTTTATTCTTCGTAGTTAAAGCTGCAAATAAAGCTATGAGTTACCGTAAAGTTGAAGAAGAATCAGTTATCGCTGGTCCTACTCAAGAAGAACTACTTGTTCAAATCCGCGACTTACTTGCAAGCAAAGAAGTTTAAGAAGATATAAAAAATGGAAGCCTTTGGCTTCTTTTTTTTCGGGGCCATTTTGAAGAAGAGAATCAAAAGCAGTCTTTCTTACGAAAGACTGCTTTTATGTTCTATAAATTAGAATTTTTTACGTTTGCGAGCTGCTTCTGATTTGCGTTTACGTTTTACAGAAGGTTTTTCGTAGAATTCACGTTTACGTGATTCTTGAAGAGTACCAGCTTTAGTTACAGAACGTTTGAAGCGACGAAGTGCATCGTCAAGTGATTCATTTTTACGTACTACTGTTTTTGACATGTGTTTCACCTCCTCAAGATATCGTAACATTTTCACGTTCTTAACTATATTACATGACTTTTCGGAAAATGTCAATAAATTTTTCATGTATGGATTCTTTTGGAGGAATTAAACTTTGACAAGAATTTTAATCAACTGCTTTTCCTGTTAGTTTTGCTGCTTCTTTTATAAATTTTTTATAGCCATCCTTAGCTTTTAGTTTAGTTATCACTTTGTTTGTTGTAGCTTTTAACTCCTTGCTGCCTTTTGGCATTGCTACTGCTTTTGCATCACCTTCACTAGTTTTTAGCTTATAATCTGCAATTGCTAATTCAGGATTTTGAGCAAGATAACCTTCTGCTACTGGTCCTTCTAAATCAACTGCGTCAACTTGACCAGATTTTAATTCATTGACAGCTTCACTCATAGCAGTTAACGAAACGATGTGCGATGATTTCAATTGCTCTTTTGACAACCCCTCTTCTATCGTCCCTTTTTGGACAGCCACTTTTTTGTTGGCTAAACTATCCAAATTTTGTAATTGATTTTTATTTGATGCTTTAATCAAAATTGCATTTTCAGTAGAATAGTATGGTTTTGAAAAATCATAAACTTTTGCACGCTCTTCTGTATAAGAAATTCCTGAAATGGCCATATCTGCTTTACCCGTTTGAACACTTGATAAGACATTATCAAAACTCATCGGTGAAATTTCTAATTTGACACCTAATTCATCAGCAATAGCTTGTGCCAATTGAACATCAGAACCGACAATTGTATCTTTGCCATTTTGCAATGTTTTGAATTCAAAAGGTGCATAATCTGGACTAAGAGCGACGACTAATTTTCCATCCTTTTTAATCTGATCTTGGAGACTTTCCTTACTGCTGTTACCACAAGCAGATAAGCTTAAAAGAGCCATAGTTGCAACTACACTAGTTAAAATTTGTTTTTTATTCATGATAAATTCCTCATCTATTTTTTATTATCTGCTTGATACTTGTTTAAAGCTAAGCTCAAGCACTGTAAGCCCGCAATTAAGGTTTCCTTTTTGCAGGTATAGCCAATTCTGACATATGACTCACGGGCAAAGCGATTACCCGGTACAACCAAAGTCTCATATTCGTTTAAAAGGTACCGACAAAAGTTTTCAATTGGACCTTCAATATCAAGTTTGACAAAAGCTGTCGAAACTTTTTTGGGTGCGATCATACTTGCTTTGTCTTCTTGAGTTACCCACTCTTGCAAAATGGCCAGATTTTCACTTACAATCTGTTCATTCCTTTTGAGAATTTTATCTGAGTGAGAAAGGGCTAAACTAGCCACCTTGTCATCAAAGACGCCTGCACAAATCATTGTGTAATCCCGATAATTTTTTATTTTCTTACATATGCTTTCTGCAGCAGCTATCCAACCAATCCTAAGGCCAGGTAAGGAAAAAGTCTTGGATAAACTGTTGACGCTAATTCCTTTGTCATAAAGGTCGACAATTCCTAACAATTGATTGCTCTCAAAGGAATGATAAACTTCATCAGACAAGAGATAAGCGCCACAGGACCTAGCAATCTCCACCAGCTCCAGGAGATAGTCCCGATCCATATAAGCTCCAGTAGGATTGTTAGCATTATTGATAGTAATCAACTTTGTCTTAGGTCCAACCAGATTTCTTAATTCTTCTAAATCCGGCAACCAATTATTTTCTTCTTTAATGTGCCAGTAGTCAATAGATGCCCCCATTGACCGCGGAAGATCATAAAGTTGTTGGTAACTGGGATAATGAGCAATGATTTGATCACCAGGCTCAACCAAAGTAAAAAGGACGGTCAAGTTGGCACCTGTTGCCCCATTGCTCTGCAGGATATTCGAAGCTGTTTGATTCCTGTATAAATTTGCAACAGCTTGCTTGAACTGAGGTGACCCTTCAATCCACCCATAGTCCAGAGTTGTCTTGGCCAATGTCTGGTAGAATTGACTCCTGTTTGTTCCAGTAATGTCAAATAACTCATTTAGTGAGAGAGAAGAAATGGAGACACAAGCTATATCATATTTAGCCAATTTTTCGTTTTCATTTAACCATTCTTCAACTCCAAAAATTGGTAATTGCATATCTCACCTCCTGTATAATAATTAATAGAATATAGTATATTTATTCTATTGTCAAGTCTATTTGCATAATTATTCCAAGAAAAAAAGAGCTGAATGTAATCAACTCTTTTTTATAAGGTTATTATTTCAACTTTTTTTCCACCAAGTAGGACTAAATGTTTTTCAATCTTATGAATGCCATAGGCTTGTTGGAGAGCTTCTGCATATAGTTCCATTTGGTCTTGGTAACGATGGCCAATGTCAAGAGGATTCTTGTACTTGTCAGTTTTATAATCAAAAAGGATAATTCTATCATCAAAACGTAAGAAACCATCAATGATCCCACGAACAACAAATTTTTCGTGGCTGGCATTATCCATTTTGAGCATGGCAAATGGTGCTTCACGATATAAACGTTCTTTATTTCTTTGAAGCATTTGACCTAATTCAGTATGTTCAAAGAAATCAAACACCATATTGAGGTTTAATGCTGCTTTAACTTCCTCACTTGCATCAATTAACCTTTTAGCTTCTTCAACATCATCTAAGCTAAGAGAATCAGAGATGGGAATTCGCTGCATTAGTTCATGCATTGCTGAACCAATATCACTAGCCAATACTGTTTTTTCTTTTGAAAAATCAGGCAAGACAATTTCAGCCGGTAAAAATGGTGTTTTACTGATAATGTCAATCCCTTCAGAAGGCATAATTGGTTCATAAAACTTCTTAATTTGACTTGGGGTACGAACTGTTGGTAAAGTAATCGCCGCGTGGTATGTTTGATTTAGCTCTTGGACTTTATCCAACATATCAATGGCACGCGCAATCTCATCAGTCTGCCGGTTATTTTGGAGATTATCAGGATCTAAACTATGTTTGTTTTCTAAATAGCCAATTTCTTGATCAGTAAGTTGACTATCATCAATATATGCTAGATTAAAATGCAAGTCTTTTAGTGGAAAGGCAGCCTGGATAGCGAGAATCCATTCTTGAAAGCTTTTCATACTTTCTCTTAAAGCTTTCGGTAAGTGGTTTCCTTCTTTTTGACCATCAAATTTATCTACTAATTTCTTTTGACTTCCTTTACCAATCAAATACAATTTTTTCTCTGCTCTGGTCATCGCCACATAGAAGAGTCGCATTTGTTCTGATAGGGTAGCAAAGATTAACTCCTGACGATTCATTTGGTAAGGAATTGTTTCCAGATAAACTTTTAGACTAGCCAGTTGATTAGCTTGTAATTTGTCTTTTAAATCAGCTAAAAATTTAATTCCAGCCCCACGGTGGCGGCTTAAAATCATCGGTGAGTGGATATCTTTCAAGGCAAATTTTTTATCACAGTTTAAGATAAAGACATACTGAAACTCTAAGCCTTTCGATTTATGAATAGTCATGATACTAACCGCATCTTTTGGTTTCGCAACATCAACATCAGCCAAATCATTTTGACTATTTAGAATTTTATCAATCATTCCGATAAACCGTGTTAAACCTTTAAACCCTGTCTTCTCGAATTGCTGTGCCCGTAAGGCAAGTGCGTACAAGTTGGCCTGAGCCTGTTCAGCTTTCGGTAATGTTCCAACAAAATCAAAATAGAATCGATCATTATAAATTTTCCAAATTAGGGAATACAATGATTGCTTCTGAGAATAGGTTCGCCATTGACTAAGATAACTTAGAAATTTGCCAATTTTTTCGGCTAATTCAGTAGTAATTAATTGTCGCTGCTGACCCTGTCCACTTTTTGCTAGTTTTAATTTTTCATAATAACTATCTAACTTTTGAGTTTGGCTTGTCTGCAAAGCAATTCTTGCCAATTGATCTTCGTCAAAGTTAAACATTGGCGATCGCATTAAGGCAACCAAAGCATAGTCATTATAAGGATTGTTGATGGATCGAAGGGTTTCTAGCATAACCATGACTTCTACTGACTTCAGATAGTTTTCTTGACCGCCATCTGCCACTAGTGGTATGCCGTACTGATTAAAGGTTTGAAAAATACTGTCATTACGCGTTCTGGATGAGACCAATAAGGTAATTTCTGAAAAGGGTACAGCTTCTTCTTGATGAAGACGGATTATTTCTTTTGCTACAATCTTGACTTGACCTGGGCTAAGGTTGTCATTGTCACTTTCTGAATTAGGTTCAGGATTACTTGTCTCATCTGTGTCATAAATCCAGACTTGAGCTTGATTACTTGTTTTCTGTTCTCTTTGTTTTGCACTTCCTGGGATGAGACGATGATTGTCATCATAAAGGATATCACCAATTTCTTCATCCATCAAATGAGTAAATATAGCATTTGTTACATCAAGAACTTCCGATTGACTCCGGAAATTTTCTTTTAGTAGGATTAATTTCCCTTGATTTGGATCTTCCTGATACGCTTTAAATTTACTATTAAAGATTTGTGGGTCAGCTTGACGGAAGCGATAAATCGATTGTTTTATATCACCTACCATAAAACGATTATGCCCACTTGATAATAAGTCAAGTAGTCGTTCTTGCATGTGATTGTTATCCTGATACTCATCAACCATTACTTCATGGTACTTATCTTGATACAGCTGTCTAATCTCTGGGTATGTTTCTAGAAGAGCAATTGCAAAATGAGCAATGTCTGAAAATTCAAAAGCATTCTCAATTTTTTTGCGATCCAGATAAGCATTTGAAAAATCAACAACAAAATTTTTCAGAAGGATTAAAAGTGGGATACTTTCTGCTTGATACTGAATAATGGTATCAAGATGACGTAAGTTTCTTAAGCTAGCATTAATTTGCTTATAGACTTGATAGGCGATTTTGTTAACTGTAATAGAATCTCCTGCTGGTAATAAGTTTGAAACTTCGTTAGCTAAATGACTTATCTTATCTTTATCTTCAATATAATTAAACTCATTAGCGTTCTGCTCTAAGTAATCAATTATTTTTAAGTGTCCTGTATACTTAGCCGTTGGTTTACCATCTTTTTTCTCTTTTGGATAACCTTCCATCTCAGTTAAATCACGTAATTGCTTTGCTGTTTCAGACATGATTTTGAGGAAATCAGTGATAATATAATCCGGTAAATCAGCATAGCCTTGGTAGTCTTGTGCTCCTTTTAAGAAAACCTCATCTAGCCATAATAAGGGATTTTCCGTTGATTGACTGAAGGTGTAGACCTTATTGACAATTTCCTTAAAACCATTTGAATCCTTGCGATTTCCAGAAAAGTTTTTGACTAGTCTGAGGAAGTCACCAGTCTCATCTGATGCCATGTAAATTTCAAATAGGTCCTTATAAATAATATCTTTTATAACATCTTGCTCAGACTTGTCTTGCATAATGCGATATTTGGGCGCAATTCCTAAGGTATAACCATATTCTGAAATCAACTTTTGGGTGAAGGAATCCATTGTTCCTATGTCAGCTATGTGTATAGACTGGAGTTGGTAATTGAGAAAAGATTTCATCTCATAATCATCACTAGCTTTAATTGCCTCAACTAATTTCTTTTCAAGACGTTCTTTTAATTCCGTAGCTGCTTTAACAGTAAATGTAGAGATAAACATTTCCTCGATTGCAACTCCACGGAGAAGCTTATCTATGATTCGTTCAACCATAACAAAGGTTTTACCTGAACCAGCTGAAGCTGATACAAGAACATTTTGTCCACTTGTATAAATGGCTTCAATTTGCTCAGGTGTCCGTTTTTGCTTTTTATTAGAACTTGCTTCATGTAATTGCAAAGCTTTTATTTGATCAGCAGTTAAAAATGGCTTAAAGTTCATTTGGACTCACCTCCTTTTTCATCATGGTTAAAAATCCTTCCCTTTTTTCTCTAGTCGGAAGGGTCGCTAATTGACGAGCTTGACCCATATCAAGATCAGATTCAAACCTTGTAATTGCTTTTAGTTGATCTCCCTTAACAGTTTTTCCATCCTCTGTATATGGATTAATCAAGAAATGACCTCTACGAATCAAACCTCCAGCTTCCTCATAGAGAAATTGATTAAAGGCGACTAATTGATTTACTTCTTCTTGGCTATACAAGTTATTTTTAGTTTGGTAGGAACCGTCTGAAAGCTTCTCTTTTTCATCTTCTAAGAAAATACCTTTATAAGTTAAATCTTTGTATACTTCCTCAACTAATTTATCATCCAACTGTTTAAAATCTTTTAAATCTAATTTAGGATCTTGTAAATGTAAGTACATAGCACCAAAAATAGAAATCGCTTTTTCTTCTGTCGACATGGCTGCCGCTTTTTCTCTTAAGGCTGCTAAATAGGTGACTAGCTGTGAATTTAAGCCATTGTAAAAACGGCCGATGTCAAATTTGTTAGCACTTGACTTGTAATCAACAATACCAATACTATCATCAACAAGTTGATCAATCCTATCAATTTTACCTTTGACTAATAAGGACTGAGTAATTGGCAATTCAAATGCTTCTTCCTGACTTAAGACTTTAAGATTCTGATTAAGTTTTAGAATGCCTGCAGTTGATTTTGCGATATCTTCTAAAACTTGTAAACTGTATCTGCCCTGCGCATCTTCCAAATAAAAATGTTTAAATTGATTGTTTTGACGTGTTACATTTAAGGCATCCTCTACCTTCTGGTCAAAATCAATTGGACGATGATCGCCCATAATTGTTTCAAATACTTTGTGTAAATAGGTTCCGTGTTGGCGAGCATCTGGATGGATAGTTTGCAATTCTTGCAGACCAAGAACATATTGCAAGAAATATTTGTATTGATTATCAAAAAAGACAGTCAAGGCTGATGTTGAAAGTGACATTGGTTTTTGCTCAGGATACCTTAATGACATGACTTCTTCACTAATAGCCTTAGTTTCCAAATGATTCTTTGCTTGTGGAAACTGAAGATTTTCATTTGCAAGGCGTTTCTTTAAGTAACGAAGCATAACTGTCCAGAAATTTTTATCTTCTTCTTGCAATTCACCTTCAATAGCACCACGATTTATTTCAACGAGTTGTGATAACAAGGACTTATAGTTACCAATATCTAAGTCAGTTCGTGACAGACTATTTTTCCCTTTTTCTTCAATCGGAATACCATATTGATGAACTGATTTCAGATAAGTAGACATATCCTCAGAGGACTCATTTAACATCAGCGGATAGCTTAAAAGTAATTCTTCTGTTGCTGCATTAAACAATGATAAGGCCGTAAAATGATTCTTTTTGGCATTATCCTGACTTGCAAGGTCAAATCGATGGAAATAATCCTGATCTTCATTAGTTTGACTTCTTTCTTGATCAGAAATAAGACTGGTATTTTTTGTCTTCTTAGGAAAATTATTTTGAGTCAATCCTAAAGCCATTACAAAGGGCTTACTGTGAGGTTCTACTAGATCATAAGATTTAACAGTGACCACATCTAATGTTGCAGGAACTGCACGGTAATTAGCAGCTTGCATAGCCATTTTCAAAAGGGATAAGGTTTGATCTAAAGTCAACTTTTCATTTGCAAAGACTAGTTGGAAATCCTCTAGAATAGATACGAAGGTTTTCCAGACTTCCTGATCACGCTCTTGTTCATTTTCATCTTGCACTGTCATCATCTCTTGAAAGTTCTTCGGCAAGTCGACTGCATTTAAGAGTGTCATTAGTTTCTCGAGAAGCGACAGCCCTTTTTGCTTCTGACTTTTGAATAACTGGGCTAAATTACTAAAGGAAAACTCTCTGACCTGGTTCACTATTTCCAAATCAAAACGAAAATGATTATTGCCATCTGTTGAGTTTACCTCAAATGGACGTGAAAACTTGGTGTAACCATTAATATCAGCAAATTCAACATAAGCTTCAAACTGATCAACCCAGTCTTTCTCAAAATGTCCAAAGAGCCCTGATTTCAAAAGGTTAACTATGTCCTCCCGACGCCAATTATAGGAACGACATCTCTCCAAAGATTCTACAAACTGAACCAAAGGATGATGTAAAATCGCCTCCGAGCGACCTAAATAATATGGAATCTCATACTTATCAAAAACGGGACCAATTTGCGCCTGATAAGCCTCAACATCGCCTAACAGAACTAAAATGTCCTTATAGCGATGACCCTGATACAACTTTTGGCGAATAGCTTTGGCGATATGCTCAAGTTCCTCTTTTTGATTGAGCGATTGCCAGATATGAATCCGCTCTCGAGCTTGCGCTGGCAACATTTTGTCGGTCTGAGTAAAGTCCGCTTCAGCCTCCAATAATTCACTTAAGAGACCAAACTCTTCATGAAATGATTGTTGACTAGTAACATACTCCATCTTAGCCTGAAAATGACCAGATAAGTCCCTCATAAAATCTAAACTGGCTTGATAAAGATTTCCTTCAATATATGATTTGGCTTGTGCTTTTTTACTGATGTAGGTTCCAATCACGACTTCTTGACACTTATCGTTCAAGGCTGCAACTAACAATTCTTCTTCTGCAGAAAAACGGGTAAAGCCATCAATAACAAGTACAGTTGTCGATAACTCTTGGTCTAAATGGCCTTGTATTATATGGTCAGTTAGAGAATTAAGAGGATTCTCTTGAACTAAGGATTCTGCTTGCAGTACTTCTTCAATTTTTGTGAAAATAGTAATTAAATCATGTGCTTTACGTTCGTTTTCAAAAGAAATATCGAATACAGATAAATTTGAAATTTTTAATTCTTTATAAAGGTCTTTTAACTGTTCGACAAAGGTTAAGTCAGCTCTCAATTGACTATAAACAGATAAATCATCCTCTGTAAGTTGCATAATACTTCTGTAAATCACCATCACTAATGCTGCGTCAGACAATGTATTAGGATGATTATCAATATCAAGTGTAAAATAACGAGCCAATTGAGCAAATCGAGTAATCGTAATATCAAACGAGGCTTCTCTATCAAGTAATTCTAGGACCGATCGTTCCTTTTCAAAAGATAATGAGTTTGGAGCAATATAAAAAACCTTGCTACCAGTTTGTGCATAATCTTGAGCATGGTTGACTAGAATCTGTGTTAAAGAATTATTTATATCAGTATATAGTAATCTCATCATTACCAACTCTCTATATTTAGTATTCTCATTATACCAAAAATAATGTTATTAAACTGTCCCCAAAATGATGATTCTATTGAAAAAAATAGCGCTTTCGATTAAGAAATCAAGCAATTCTCAGCAAAATAAATTATAATATAAACATGAACCACAAGTTATTATAAAGAGATAAAGGGGATATTACATGAAAACAGATAATATGAGAGAAAGTTCGAATGTTGAAGATAGACGCGGTGAAACGTCAGGATCCTCCTACGGTGGGGGATTTGGTGGCGGAGGCGGTGGGGGAGGCCTTGGCATGCTCCTACAACTACTCTTTTCAAGAGGCAGTTGGAAATCTAAAATCTTAATCCTCATTGTTATGTTAGTAATGGGAGGTGGCGGCCTCTCTGGAATCTTTACAGGTGGTGGACAAGAAAGCACTGGTAATAATAGTTCTTATCAATCTACAAAGGTCACTGAAACAAAAAGTGCTGATGCCTCTGAAGAACAAGTGAAATTTGTTAGTAAAGTTTTTGCTTCAACTGAAGATTACTGGACACAGCAGTTTGAAAAAGAAGGTAAAACTTATGATAAACCAAAATTAGTTCTTTATACTGGATCAATTCAAACAGCCTGTGGTCAAGGGCAAGCTGCTGCTGGACCTTTCTATTGTTCAGGAGATAATAAAGTTTATCTTGATATTTCATTTTATAACGAATTAAGTGATAAGTATGGGGCGGCTGGTGATTTTGCCATGGCTTATGTTATCGCCCATGAGGTAGGTCACCATGTGCAAAACTTATTAGGAACAACAGAGGAATATGCTCAAGCAAGACAAGGAAAAAGTGATACCGAAGCCAATCATATGAATGTCCAATTGGAGTTACAAGCTGATTACTATGCTGGAACGTGGGCTAAATATGTTCAAGGTGAAGGCCTTTTAGATAAAGGAGATATTGAAGAAGCTATGTCTGCAGCAAATGCTGTTGGTGATGATAAATTGCAAAAAGAAGCTTATGGTCGAACAATGCCAGATAGCTTCACTCATGGTACTTCCGAACAACGTAAACGTTGGTTTGATAAAGGTTTAGAATATGGAGACCTTCAACACGGGGATACATTTGCCGTACCATATGACGGATTATAAAAAAAAGGATTGCTATGCAATCCTATTTTTGTTCACTTAATTGACCGTCTTTAATTTGATAGACCCGATCACAATCAGAAATCATTCTTAAATCATGTGTAACCATTATGATAGCTTTATTTTTTTCTTTTGCTTCTTTAGCAAGCAGTTTGACAACATCAAAAGCACGCTCGGTATCCAGACTAGCAGTTGGTTCATCAGCTAGTACTAATGCCGGATCATTATACAATGCTCTAGCAATGGCTAATCGTTGTCTTTCACCCCCTGAAATTTCCTGCGGAAGTTTATGTCTTATATGTTCAATAGCCAATTCTTTAAACAGCTCATTTTGCTTGTTTATATTTTTTGTTTTATTCAATTTATCCACTAATTCCAATTGTTGTTTAGCATTTAAAAACGGAATTAAGTTTGAGGCTTGCAAGATAAAACCAATATCTTTGAAACGTAATTGTGATCGTTTCTTTTCAGATAAATTTGTATAATCATGACCATTAATCATAACTTGACCACTACTTGGACCTTGCAGCCCACCCGCAATGGTTAAGAAAGTAGACTTACCTGACCCTGAAGGACCAACTAGAGCAACGAATTCCCCTTCCTCAATTGAAAATGAGCAAGGTTTTAAAGCTTGAATCGTTATATCCCCATCTTTAAATTCTTTTGTAATTTCCTTAAATTCTAATACTGGCATAACTACTCCTATCCTATAGACTTGAGGGGGTCAATTCTGACAATGGCAATAACGGAAAAGAGACTTCCCAAAATTGCAAAGAGCATCATTAGTGCAAATATGACTGCATAGAGCACCCAGTTGCCTTGGAAAGGCACTGCTTGGGGTAAAACTATGGAGCTCAGCCATGTCCCTAAAAGCCCTAATGAACTACCAATAAAGCTAAGGATAATTGTTTGCGAGATAACGGCGTTGGCAATTGTTTTGTTAGCAATCCCTTGAGCTTTCATGATGCCAAAAATTGGTGCTTTTTGAATGGTTAAGACATACATAAATATGCCGATAATAATAGCGGAAATTAGAATCAAAAAGCCAATCATAAAACCGAAAGTCAAAACTTGGGCATTATAGCCTGGTAACTTTTGGATAAATTTTTTACTTGTCATTTTTTGAAACTTACTTTCATTAAATGACTCAATCTTTCCTTTAACCACGTATGCATTAACCTTTAGGTTGTTCTTACTTGATGGTATTTGATTAAGCTTTTGAAAGTCGTCTAAGGATAGGTGAATCACGGGAGCAACGTTAAAGGTTGCTTTTTTTGTTATCCCAACTATTTTAAATTTTTCTTTGCTGTTCGCCTCTGTTAGGGTATCTCCAACTTTAAAATTTGCTTTCTGGGCTAGGGATTGGTCGATTAGAATTTCCTCTTTATTCCTCAACTCTCTTCCGTTAATAACTTTAGGAATAAGTGAAGATGTCTTATCTAGTCCAAAAAAAGCAACTTTTTCTTTGTCAGATTCTTTTGGGTCTTTTTTATTCCAAACAACGGTATTGATTTCTGCCAGTTCTTCAACCTGCTTAGCCTTAATTTCTGACTTGTCTTTAAGCGAAAGCTTGGAGAAATTTAAGCTAGCGTTAGCGTCCTTGGATAAAAGAATGGTATCTGCCTTCCAGTTATCAATAGCGGAGCGATTCTCCTCAATTAGTCCAAAGGCCAAGCCTGACAAAAAATACATAAGGTAAGCAATCAATAATAGTAAGCCCATAATTAAACTATACCTTAGCTTTGCTGTTTTCATTTCATTTAGTGCTAGAAACATTTTTTCTCCTTCATTCCCCGATTTGAAAAGGGAGAATGATAACATCACCCTTTTAATAAGTAAATTTTATATTGAAAACTAAATCCTGTCGTAGTACTTTTTTGACATTGCAACTTCTAGAAATATAGGCTAGTAAAGCTTGCTCAGTCTCTTCTTCCAGTTTCTCTGGTAATTGAATCGTTTGATTAAATCTATCATTTTCAAAACTGGTGCTAACTGTTATTGGCATTACTTCAATTGCATATTTTCGTTTATAAAAGCCTTGTATACACATGGTAACACAGGCCCCTAGTGCAATAACTACTAAGCTCATCGGTGTATCACCCTCATTGGTTTGACCAAATAATTCTATGCTATCACCGTAACCTTCTGATGTGGCATGATATAATTTATCTCCGAAAACATTAGCTTGGTACATTATAATTCCTCTTTCGTTATTTTCTCTATTTTAACAAAATGAAATCTGAAAGGCTAAATAACTGTTTGTGAACTAACAATCTAATCTTTGCTTTAGATTTTGGTAAGTTTCTCGACTTAGTGAAACCCCTTTATTTGCTACCACCTGACTAGCAAAATAATTGGCAAAATCCAAATCTTCTTTGATGGTTTGATTATTTAAATAAGCTACCATAAAAGCACAATCATGACTATCACCAGCACCAACTGGTGGTAATAAAGGAATTGACATTTCTTTAAGGGCTATTGAAACATTAAATGCACAGCCACCTAGCATCATTTCCTGCGAAATAAAATGAAAATCTTCTTTTCGACTGGGGGAGACGAACCAAATTAATCATGACATCACAAAGAGTTGAACCAATTTACTAAAATCTTATTCATTATTTTCCCACAGCTGCAGTTTCAGTAATTTTATTTTACAAAAAAACCTGAACTTCCGCTCAGGTTTTCATTTTATCTGATTTCAGCATTAACTTGCTCTGTTAAAGCATTGGTAATTTTCTCAATATACTTAGCGACTTCTTCGTCTGTTAAGCTTTCATTTGGATTTTGGAAAGTTAAGCTATAAGCCATTGACTTTTTACCTTCACCAAGTGAAGGGCCTGCATAGACGTCAAAAAGTTTAACTGATTTAAGGAATTTTACTTTTGCAGAAGTGATCGCATCTAAAATAGCTTGGTGACTAACTTCTTGATCTAATAGTAAAGCAATATCACGAGAAACCGCTGGAATTTTTGGAATTTCTTGGAATATGTACTCATCCGATAAAAGTCCTTCAACTACAGTTAGATTCAACTCAACAACGTAAGTTGCCGGAACATCATAATTACTAGCCGTTTGAGGGTGAATTTGACCAACAAAACCAAGCAGATGATCATTATGATAAACACGTGCTGTCCGTCCAGGGTGCATACTTGCCATTTCTTTTTCGGCTTGATAAGTGACCTCTAGACCTAACTTTTCAAACATGACTTCAAGAATTCCTTTGGCATAGAAGAAATCAACTGGCTGTGCTTGCGTTTGGAAGTCTTTATCAGCAATCAAACCAGAGATGGCGAATGCAAAAGTATTGACTTCCTCAGGTAACTCTTCTTGAGGATTTCCAGTTTGATGGAAAACTTTGCCAATCTCATAAATAGCCATATTGTTATTTTTTCTAGCCACATTATAAGCAATAGTGTCTAACATTCCTGAAATCATGTTTTGGCGCAAAACAGAACGATCAATCGTCATTGGCCACATCAACTCAGTTAAATTACTTGCTTCAAGAGTGAATTCTTTTGCTTTATCTGGAGTAGTTAAAGCGTAAGTAATCACTTCATTTAATCCAGCACCTTCAGCAATTGTTCTAATTTGTCGACGTAATTTTTGTGTTTTTGTTAATTCACCAGCAGTGCCACCAGCTTCAGGCAAGGTTGTTGGTAAATTTTCATAACCATAAATACGGGCAATTTCTTCGACCAAATCAGCTTGGATTGAAATATCCCAACGGCGACGTGGTACAGATACCGTAAAGTTTTCAGCAGAGCCATTCAAACCAAATCCTAATTGAGCAAATACTTGATGAATATCCGCATAAGTTAGTTCTGTTCCTAAGCGAACATTGACATAATCTAAGTTTGTTGAAACTTGAACAGGTTCTGTTGGTAATTGACCAGCTTGTATTTGACCTGATAAAACAGTGCCATTTGCTAGCTCTGTTAGCATTGCTGCCGCAAAATCTAAAGCTTCTAAAACAGTGTCATAATTTACACCTTTTTCAAAACGAGATGAACTTTCAGAGCGTAAGTTTAAACGGCCACTTGTTTTACGAACTGATTTGCCATCAAAAACTGCAGCTTCAAGAACAACGTTTCTTGAAGTATTGTCAATTTCAGTCGCTTTTCCACCCATGACACCAGCAAGTGCAACAGCTTGATTATTAACTGAGATAACAATGTCTTCTTCAATTAGCTCACGTTCTTCACCATCGAGTGTAACTAGTTTTTCACCAGCCTTTGCCTGACGGGCAATGATTTTTTTACCGTCAAATTTATCCAAATCAAAGGCATGCATTGGTTGTCCAAAATATAAAAGAACATAGTTTGTCACATCAACCACATTATTAATTGGTCTGATACCAGCATTCATCAAGAGATTTTGTAACCATTGTGGACTTGGGGCAATTGTGACATTTTCAACTATACGACTAGCATAAGTTAGTACTTTATCAGTCTCAATGGTAACTTCTAAGATATCACAAGCTTCTTGATTACTCTCTACTAGCTCTTTGTCAGGGAAAGCAACTGTTTTACCATAAATCGCAGCCACCTCATGAGCTACACCACGCATTGACAAAGCATCTGCACGGTTTGGAGTGATTGATAATTCAATAATTTCATCATCTAAATCAAGTACTGGGAAAATGCTTTCCCCTGGAATCGCATTCTCTGGTAAGATTTGTATACCTTCTGAATATTCTTTTGGAATAATTGAATCTGAAAGACCAAGCTCTTGGAGAGAACAGATCATCCCCAAAGATTCCATTCCACGGATTTTACCTTTTTTGATTTTGTAATTATCTGCAATACGAGCACCCGGAATAGCAACAATAACCTTAATACCAGCTTTTACATTGGGTGCACCACAGACAATTTGACGAGGCTCATCATCACCAGTATCCACTTGACATAAATGCAAGTGTGTATCAGGAACATCTTCACAAGATAAGATGTTTCCTACCACAAGTTTTGAGAGACCTTCAGAAGGCACTTCGACACCTTCAACTTCAATCCCAGTCGTCGACATTTTTTCAGCTAATTCTGCTGAAGGGACATCAATATCAACTAATTCTTTTAACCATTTATAAGATACTAACATAAAATTCTTTCTTTCTATTTCAATGCTTTTTTCATTAACCAATCAGTGTCTACTAAATCACCAACTGCAAATGAATGTTCCGAAAACTTTTCAAAGCCATATTTTCTGTATAAAGCTTGTGCTTTATGGTTATTTTCCCAAACACCTAATCAAGCCCAGTCACGGTCAGAATCATAAGCACGATCCAAAGCAAATTCAAAAAGATATTTACCTAATCCCATCCCTTGAACCTTATTAAGAAGATAAATGCGTTGTATTTCAAAGGCATTCTCTAACTCTTGCTCGGTTTGTGAATTATCCCAATTGACTTTTAAATGACCTACAACTTCATTATTCAATCTAATAAAGTAAACCAGACAATTTGGGTCTTTAATCTCATCAAGTAACTTTTCTAAAGTATAATCTTCATCAAAAAATTCTTGTAACTGTTCATCAGTATTATGGCCACCAAAGGTTTCAGTGAATGTTTGAATAGCTAGCGCCTGTAACTCTTCTACCTCTGTTGACTTAACCAAGTCGATTGTAACATCATTATTCATACTATCTCCTTCTAGCACACACCTTAACTAAAGAAAGGACATAGTGTGTAACTTAAAACAAATTTCCATTTTTGGGCTCTGCTACTTACTTAAATTGATCTAAAAATCGAACATCGCCTTGATAGAATCCACGGATATCATTAATACCGTATCGGAGCATAGCAATTCTTTCTTGACCTAATCCAAAAGCAAATCCTGAGTAAATTTCTGAGTCTACTCCTGACATTTCAAGGACACTTGGATGAACCATACCAGCACCTAGAATTTCAATCCAACCCGTTTTCTTACAAACATTACATCCCTTACCACCACATTTGAAACATGAAACATCTACTTCAACTGATGGCTCTGTAAATGGGAAGAAAGATGGACGTAAACGAATTTTTCGTTCATCACCAAACATTTTTTTGATAATCATTTCTAAGGTCCCTTTTAAATCTCCCATAGAAATATTTTCACCAACAACCAGACCTTCAATTTGATGAAATTGATGTGAGTGAGTTGCATCATCTGTGTCTCGACGGAATACACGTCCTGGAGAGACCATTTTAAGAGGACCCTGAGCAAAATCATGTTGATCGAGAGTACGTGCTTGTACGGGACTTGTATGGGTTCTTAAAAGGATTTCTTCTGTGATATAGAAAGTATCTTGCATATCTCTTGCAGGGTGGTCTTTTGGCAAATTCATACGTTCAAAATTATAGTAATCTTTTTCCACTTCGTAACCGTCAACAATTTGGAAGCCCATCCCCAAAAAAATGTCTTCAATTTCCTCACTAGTTTGGCTAAGAAGATGACGATTGCCTAAGTTCATTTGACGGCCTGGTAAAGTTACATCAATACTTTCAGCATCTAATTGGGCTTTAATTTTAGCAGCTTCAACAATTTTTGCTTGCTCTTCAAATGCTTGTGTCAAAACATCACGTACTTCATTAACTTGTTTCCCTACCACTGGTTTTAAATCATTTGATAGATTTTTTAAGCCTTTTAATAAATCTGTCAAAGAACCTTTTTTCCCTAAAACAGAGACACGTAAATCTTGTAATTCTTTTGTATGATTCCCTGATAGAGATTTTAACTCTTCTAAAGTTTGCGTTTTTAATTGCTCTAATTGTGTTTGTAAATCCATTGTATTCCCTTCTTTTGGAAAAATAAAAAGCGTGCCAAAACTCCATAAAATGCGGAGCGTTGACACGCGGTACCATCCGTTTTCGTCTGATCATTCAGACCTTAATTTCAAGTCATAAATGAGTGAATTCATGACGCTTTCATTAAGAAGGCTTACAGTCTATGGCCTTCACTCCCTGTTAATGTCTCTGTCATTACTAGTCTCACTGACTACTATTCAATTATAACTATTCTATCAGAAAGTTTAAGTCTTGACAATAGACAATGCTATTATGCCTAGCGTTCTATATCGACCTGACCAGTCTGATAATTGACTTTTATTCCTTTTTGAATATTTGGAATGAACACATTAAATTCTAAGCTTCCATCATCAGATTTTGCTTCCAAATGACTTCCTTTAGATAAAATATTGTTCCCTTCATAAACTAAAGTTACACGATAGCGCACACGCTTATTTTGATCAAGTGCATGTCGTATTAGCGTCTCATAATAGTTTTGACCAGTTGAATCTTCATCTGCTGCTTGATTAGCCCATGATAATTGCGTTGCTATGTTGCTTGGGTTACTCGTTGAGGCATCAAACCCCTTAAGTCCACCAACTATGGCATAGCCTAACAGGTGACCTCTGTCCACCGCATGGTCATATTCCCCCAACAAACCATGTAACTGATGCCATCCGGCAGGTTTCCAATTGGTGTAACCATTACCTGTTTCATTACGATTTTGATATTGTCTTGTTGACTTTGCTAATAAGGCATTTGCGACAAGTGGCACTTTTCGACCTTGTACATATTTAATTTGATTATTAGCATAAGGGGCACTAGACACCTTAGCATTTAAATTTGTTTTGTTATTATTGATAATAAAAGCACCCGCACCGTTCCATGTAATTTTACCAACTAATTGATTTTTAACATGGCTAGTCATTACCGTCAATGCTTGAGCTTTACTTGGCGTATCAGGGTTATTATTATCCTTGGTAAAAGGCTTTCCATCACTTTCACCGGTTACTGATTGATAGATTTGTTTAATCGGATTATTATCCGAAATGACATCGTTCTTACTTAGATAGGAACCTGCTAGAACGAAAATTAGCAAGATAAGACTACCTATATTTTTCCAATTTTTGGAATTGTGATTTGACATTTGACCTCTCATATAAAAAGTAGGCAAAGCCTACTTTCCAGTAAATTTATTAATTAATTCGGTCCATTTATCCGTGGATAATATTGCAGTGGGGTGTTGACCATCCCCCATAAAACTATATCCAATCATTAAACCTATTGCTAAAAATAGGCAGGCTAATAAGGCAACAACAATAATTAGGATAAATAGCTTCAAGACGTATTTCCATCCTTTTGTCATTTTCTAATCCTCACTAACACGTTGAATAGTTGCTCCAAGACCTTTTAATTTTTCATGGAATTGATAATATCCACGATCTAAATGGCTTAATTGTGTTACTGTTGTTTGACCTTGTGCAACTAAACCAGTAAGAATAAGGGCAGCACTTGCACGTAAGTCAGTAGACATAACAGGTGCACCTTGTAATTCTTTTCCTCCATGAATCATGGCAGTATCACGCAAGATTTCAGCCTGTAATCCCATACGACGCATTTCTTCTAAATGTTGGAAACGATTTTCAAAAACTGTCTCAACCATTGTCGACTCACCTTTGACTGTGCCCATTAGGGCAGTAAATTGCGCTTGCATATCAGTTGGGAAGCCTGGATGAGGTAATGTTTTAACAGTCACTGGTTTTAAACTGGCAGTATCCGCTTTGACTCTTATTCCACTGTCTTCTTCAGTAACAGACACACCCATCTCCATTAATTTAGAAATCAATGGGCGATTATGTTCCCAGACTGCATCTTTCACTAGCACGTTGCCTGAAGTCATTGCCGCAGCAACCATAAATGTTCCAGCTTCAATTCTGTCTTGAACCACATCATGTTCAACACCACGTAAACTGTCAACTCCAGTAATCGTTAATGTTTCCGTACCAGCACCACGTACTTTAGCTCCCATTTTATTTAATAGCTGCGCTAAATCAACAATTTCTGGCTCTCTTGCAGCATTCTCAATGATAGTCACACCATCAGCAAGCGTTGCTGCCATCATTAAGTTTTGTGTTGCTCCAACAGATGGGAAATCCATATAAATAGTTGCGCCTTTTAAACGCTCTGCAGTTGCTGTAATATCACCATTTTTTTGGGTAATTTTAGCCCCCATTGCTTCAAGTCCTTTTAAATGCAAATCAATTGGACGACTTCCAATTGTACAACCTCCAGGCATTGAAACTTGTGCATGACCTTTTCTAGCAAGGATAGGTCCTAATACTACTATTGAGGCACGCATTTGACTGACAAACTCATATGGTGCGACATCTAAGATATCCCCAGATGCATCTACCACTACCTTATTATTTGCTTCATCAAATGAAACATCAATATCTAAACCTCTAACAACATTATTCATTGTATAGACATCAGATAAGATTGGTACATTATATAAGGTTGTTTTTCCCTCAGAAGGTAAAACAGTGGCTGCTAACAAAGGAAGAACTGCATTTTTTGCACCTTCAATCACAACTTCTCCTTTAAGTCGTGTTTGTCCGCCTTCAATAATAATTTTATCCAATTTTTTCTCCATTCTTCACTATTCATTAATATTAAAATTATAACATAATTTATATTTTGAATCTTTAACCGAACACTAAAAAGAGGCTTTGCCCCATTTGGATTAACTCTAATATAAAATGACTTACTAAATAGCCCATAATAATAGCAATGAAGAAGACAAATAATTGAATTTTTCCTAAATTTTCAGCTCTATTTTTTACTAATTTTGACCAATCAAATAAAGACATCAATAATTGATAACTGATGCCGATAAAAAGTAAATGACAAAACAAACCTAATAAATTATTGATATATTCCATAAATATATTATAACAAAACAAAGAACTAAAGAGAATAACTTGAACATAAAAAAAAGACTCAACCAAATCTGTCTTAAAGTTAGAGTAACACATTCCAACTTTTTGACAGACTAGGAGTCTAATTTTTATTTTTTACCAACTTTAAGACGGTTAAGGGCACGAAGCAATGCAACTTCTGCACGTTCAACTTCATGAATATCATGAGAAGTTTTAGCTTCTGCTATTTCTTTTTCTGCTCTTAACTTCGCACGTTCCGCACGACTTATATCAATATTACGATCACGTTCAGCAGAATCTGCGACAATTGTGACCATATTATTTTTTATCTCAATGATACCACCATTTATTGCAATCCAATCAACATGTTTTTCATCATCTGTACGACGAATTTTCATTTCGTGGATAACAAGCGGCGCAATCAAATTGATGTGATGTGGTAAGATACCCATTTCACCATCAGGTGTTTTAACAGAGATAAATTTAGCATGATGGTCATAAACAATACCATCTGGTGTTACCACTTGTACAGCCATTTCTGTCATGATATCACCTCATTAATAGTTCATTTTTTTTGCTTTTTCGATAACATCTTCGATTCGTCCGACTGAACGGAAGGCATCTTCTGGGATATCATCGTATTTACCATCAAGAATTTCTTTAAAGCCACGTACAGTTTCTTCAACTGGAACATAAGAACCAGGTTGACCAGTAAATTGCTCCGCAACGTTGAAGTTTTGTGATAGGAAGAACTGAATACGACGTGCACGTCCAACTAATGTTTTTTCTTCATCAGAAAGTTCATCCATACCTAAGATTGCAATGATATCTTGCAATTCACGGTAACGTTGAAGAACACGTTGAACTCCTGTTGCTACATCATAATGCTCTTTTCCAACAATTTCTGGTGAAAGTGCACGTGAACTTGAAGCAAGTGGGTCAACCGCTGGATAGATACCAATTTGAGTCAATTTACGTTCCAAGTTGGTTGTTGAATCCAAATGGGCAAATGCTGTTGCTGGCGCTGGGTCAGTATAGTCATCGGCTGGAACATAGATAGCTTGAATTGAAGTAACTGATCCTTTTTTGGTAGACGTAATACGTTCTTGCAATTGTCCCATTTCGGTAGCAAGTGTTGGTTGGTAACCAACTGCTGAAGGCATACGTCCTAATAAGGCTGAAACCTCAGAACCTGCTTGTGTGAAACGGAAAATATTATCAATAAATAAGAGAACGTCTTGTCCTTCTTCATCACGGAAATATTCAGCAATTGTCAAACCTGTTAAGGCAACACGCATACGTGCTCCTGGTGGCTCATTCATTTGTCCGAATACCATTGCAGTTTTTTCAATAACGCCAGATTCTTTCATTTCGCCGTATAAGTCATTACCCTCACGAGTACGTTCACCTACTCCTGCAAAAACAGAAATACCACCGTGTTCTTGTGCAATATTATGAATTAATTCTTGAATAAGAACGGTTTTCCCAACTCCGGCACCACCGAAGAGACCAACTTTCCCACCTTTTAAATAAGGGGCAAGTAGGTCGATTACTTTAATACCTGTTTCAAGAATTTCTGAAGATGTTGATAGTTCATCGAATGCTGGTGCTTGTTTATGGATTGGTTCACGTTTTGCATCTGCTGCAAAAGGTTCTTCCAAGTCGATGGTATCACCTAATACATTAAACACACGTCCTAGAGTTTCAGTACCTACTGGAACACTAATCGCGCGTCCAGTATCTAAAACTTCTAATCCACGAGTAAGCCCATCAGTTGATTCCATAGCGATTGTTCTAACCATCCCATCACCCAATTCAAGGGCTACTTCAAGAACAACTTTTTGTTTCTTGTCGCTATCTTTATAAACTATCAATGCATTATTAATCTCAGGTAATGTCGCACCATTGTCGAAAATAACGTCAACAACTGGTCCAATAACCTGAGCAATTTTGCCTGAGCTCATTAATTTCTCCTTATATAAGTTATAAAGGAAGAACTACTGTGTTCTAATCCTTTAATTATTGTTATCAATCAGAAATCTACAAATTAATAACTATTACAGTCTATTCTAATGCATTAGCCCCTGCAACAATTTCCGTAATTTCCTGCGTAATTGCTGCTTGTCGTGCACGATTGTATTGAATTGTTAGTTCATCAATAACATTTTTTGCATTATCCGTAGCTGTTTGCATAGCTGTCATACCTGCTGCGTGCTCTGCCGTTTTTGCATCAACAATTGCTCCATAAATCATACTTTCAGTAAACTGTGGTAACAATTGATTAATAATCGTATCTCGGTCTGGTTCGATTTCAAATCCAGTTACACCTTCATCAGCTGCTTCTTCAGCAACTAAGTCAGAAATAGGTAGCATTCTTTGAACCCGAACTTGGCTTGTCAAACTATTAACATGATGGTTATAACAAACATATAATTCATCAAAAATTTCACTTTGGAACATCTTAACTGATTTTTCAATGATTTTGCCAACTTCATCATAAGTCGGTTGATCATTAAGTCCTCTCAGTTCAAAAGAAACATTCATTCCTCTAGATTTAAAGAAATCAGAACCAACACTACCAATTGAAACTATTGAATAATCTCCATCCTGATGATATTCTTCAATCATTTCCATAATTGATTTTAAGATTTTTGAGTTATAACCACCGACAAGACCTTTATCAGAAGTAATAACAATATAACCAGTTTTTTTAACAGGACGTGAAGCTAACATTGGATGCGTAGATGACCCATTTGTTAACTCAGCTTTCAAAAAATCAGTAGTGATTTGTCTTATTTTGGATGCATATATTTGAAAATTACGAGCAGCTTGCTCTGATTTTACCAGTTTAGCTGAAGAGACCATACGCATGGCACTAGTTATTTTACTTGTTTTCTCTGTTGAATTAATTTTATCTTTAATCTCACTTAGAGAGCCTGCCATACCAAAAACCTCCCATTATTATTTAAAGTTCGATTGATCTTTAAATGCTTGAATTGCATTATTCAATTCTGTTTCTTCAGGTAGATCTTTAGTCTGACGGATTGTATCAAATAAATTAGCATAATGACTATCAAAGTACTCATATAAAGCTTCTTCGAAGGCTAAAATATCATCAACAGGAACATCATCCAAGAAACCATGTGTTAATGCATATAAAATAACAACTTGTTTTTCAACCGGAAGTGGTTTATGTAATGGTTGTTTTAAAATTTCAACAGTACGACGACCGCGATTCAGCTTAGCTTGTGTAGCAGCATCCAAATCAGAACCAAATTGAGTAAAGGCTTCTAATTCACGGTATGAAGCTAAATCAAGACGTAAAGTCCCTGCAACTTTTTTCATGGCTTTAATCTGTGCTGAACCACCAACACGTGATACAGAAGATCCTGCATCAATAGCTGGTCGAATACCAGAGTTGAATAGATTTTCTTGTAAGAAAATTTGTCCATCTGTGATTGAGATAACGTTTGTTGCTATATAAGCTGAAATATCACCAGCTTGCGTTTCAATAAATGGAAGAGCAGTAATTGATCCACCACCTAACTCATCTGAAACTTTTGCAGAACGTTCAAGCAAACGACTATGCAAATAGAAAACATCCCCTGGATAAGCTTCACGACCTGGAGGACGACGAAGTAAAAGAGAAAGTTCACGATAAGCTACCGCTTGTTTTGACAAATCATCATAAACGATTAAAACATGTTTGCCATTATACATAAATTCTTCTGCCATCGCTACACCAGCATAAGGTGCAATAAATAGTAATGGAGAAGGTTGTGCTGCAGATGCAGTGACAACAATTGTATAATCTAAGGCACCATATTTACGAAGTGTTTCAACTTGTGTTCTAACTGTTGATTCTTTTTGACCAATGGCAACATAGACACAAATCATGTCTTGACCTTTTTGATTCAAAATAGCATCGATAGCAACAGATGTTTTACCTGTTTGACGGTCACCAATAATAAGTTCACGTTGACCACGACCAATTGGTACTAAAGCATCAATCGCTTTCAAACCTGTTTGTAGAGGTTCAAAAACTGATTTACGTTGCATTACTCCAGGAGCTGGTGTTTCAACAGGTCTGAATCCTGTAGTTGCAATTTCTCCTAAACCATCAACGGGCTGACCAAGTGGATTAACAACGCGTCCAATTAGGGCTTCACCAACTGGTACTTCCATAATTTTTCCTGTGCGTTTAACAATGTCTCCTTCACGGATACTTGAAAAATCACCAAGAATAATAATACCTACATCATTAGACTCAAGGTTTTGAGCCATACCAAAGGCACCATTAGAAAATTCTAGAAGTTCACCACTCATGGCATTATCTAATCCACGAGCACGTGCAATACCGTCACCAATGTAGGTAACGACACCAGTTTCAGTGACATCGAAATTTGGCTGGAAGTTTTCAATTTGCTTTTTTATTAAAGCGCTAATTTCTTGAGCATTAATTGCCAAAAGTCACACCACTTTCTATATTAATTTCTTTTTAAATTCTGATAATTGACGTTTTAAACTTGTATCAATTACATTATTATTTACATTGATAATGAATCCACCTAAAAGTGCTTCATCGATAGTTTCAATAATTCTACCGGTCTTAAAACCAAACTTTTTTAAAACGATATTTCTAATCTGAAATTTTTGTTTTTCAGTTAAAGGCACAGTAGTCGAAACCTGAACATCGTATTCATTATTAATTTGACTTAATCTTTCTAAACTATTTTGTACAATCTTTGCAAAATAGTTCATTCGATCATTTTGAATCAGTAGTTCTATTAAATTGTTTATATAAACTGTACTAGGATCTTTTAGTAACCTAATAAGATTTTCCTTTTCACCCTGTGAAACGGCTAAACTTGCTAATTTTTGTTCAAGCTGTGTAGCTTCAAATGTCTCCAAAATAGCAAGTAAATCAGTTTTAAGTGGCTGACTTACATTATGCTCAAAAGCAACTTCAACAAGGCTTTTTGCATATTGCCCAATGAGAGTCTCTTCTTTTTTGGTCATATTAAGCTTCTCCTAAATCATTAAGATAACTATCAATGAGTTTACTTTGAGCATCCTTATCAAGGTTTGCACCAATGATTTTTTCTGCTAATGAGATAGATAAATCTGACATTTGATTTTTCACATCAGACAAAGCTTCTGCTTTACTACGTTCAATATCAATATCAGCTTTTTCTTTTAGACGACTAGCTTCATCATTAGCCTCTTCAATAAGTTTTGTACTTTGAGCTTGACCAATTTCTTTTGCATCTACAATAATCTGACTAGCTTCTGATTTTGCGCCATCTAATTCTTTTTGTCTTTCGACTTGAAGATTTTCAGCATTAATACGCGCATTTTCCGCTTTATCAATATCATTTGAGATTTTTGCAGCACGTTCATCTAAAATACCACTTATTTGACCCCATGCAAATTTCTTTAGTAAAAGATATAAAACAAGAATTGAACCTGTTACTAAAATAAAATTTCCAATAAGTTCACCAACTGTTAATTCCATAGAGGCTCTCCTTTCTTATTCTTCTTCTTCATTGACTTTTTTACCAAGATACATTGATGTTAGTTTGGTAAATACATAGGCTTGTATACAAGAAATAAAAATTGAAAATGCAACCCAGACCATATTCAAAATAAATGCAACTGGGAACCACGCCATATTGGCGGCAATTAATTTCATGATTAAGCTCATAACAACTTCACCAGCAAATATATTTCCATAAAGACGCAAAGCTAATGAAAGTACATTAGTTACTTCTTCCAAAATATTCATTGGAGTCATAATCGATGGTGTAGCAAACCTTTTTAGATAAGGAAGAAAACCGCGTTGACGAATTCCTTCTACCTGACAAAGAATTGAGATTAGTAAAGACAAAGCAATATCAAAACCTACATTTGCAGTAGGTGATGTCCATAAGTTCATCTTATCCATTGTTTCAATCTTTGTTACCAAACCAAGGTTATTAGCTACCATCACAAAAAGAAAAATTGTGAAAAAGAAAAGTGAATATGTTCTACGAAATGGTCTTTCAATATGTTCATCAGTAACACCGGAAACAAAATCTAATAAAAATTCTAAGACAGTTTGTTTTCCTTTAGGACGGATTGACATATGACGACTTGCTGTATAAACAAAGGCAAAAATAAGTAGGATAGTTACCAAGCACATTGCAAGCAGGGTTAAATTAAAGGTCACAGGACCTAGTATCAGTGTTGGACTATGTTCTTCCAACGGATTCCCTCCTATCTACCTTACAATTGAAATAGTATGCCTAAATTATAAAATACATACCATCCAAATTAATTTGTTAAAATTTCAGCATTTATTTTAAAATAAATGCCATTGCAAGTGTTACGAAGAAAGTACCTTCAATAAAGGCAATACCTAGAATCATGATAGAACGTAATTGATTCATAATTTCTGGTTGACGAGCTGCTGATTTAAACAAATTAGCAATCAGGAAACTCTCCCCTAAGGTAACACCAATACATGCTAATGCTAATGCGAAAAACGAAGTCATAATAAAATTCTCCTTAAAATTTTTTTTACTTTGCTATTCTATTCCTTAAAATAAAGAATGTCAATACAAAATTGTAGTTGAGTGTGCATAATTCAACGAATACTTAACATTACAAAAAATGATTAAATAATAAGTCAATTTAAACAATCAATAGCCTATGATTATTATACCAATAATAGTAGACTTTATCAAAGATAGCTTTCAAATTGAAAAACGGCTTTCGCCGTTTTCTGGTCTTATCAGATTTTGATAACTAGATTACTGTTCAAGTTGCCAAATTTCTTTAGCATACTCTCTGATTGTATCATCTGAAGTGAATTTATCAGATGTAGCAATATTGACTAAGCTCATTTGAGCCCAACGCGTTTTATCTCGATACAATCGATCAATTTGTTCTTGAGCAGCTATATAAGATTCTAAATCTTCTAATAAGAAGTATTCATCATTATGAGTGATTAATGCTTCGTAGATTTCCATGCCTTCATGTTGGCAATTAGGAATTGTTCCATTCACAAAACTGTCGACGATACGACGTATTTGGGGATTAGACTCATATAAACCACGTGAGAAATAATCATGTTTTGCATAATGGTCATAAACTGCATCTTTATCCATACCAAAGATGACAATGTTGTCGTCTCCGACTTCATCTTTGATTTCAATGTTGGCACCATCGAGAGTAGCTAGAGTGACGGCACCTGTCATCATAAATTTCATATTTGATGTACCGGAAGCTTCTTTAGAGGCTAATGAAATCTGTTCTGACACGTCAGCAGCCGGAATAATTAATTCAGCCAAGCTAACATTGTAGTTTTCAAGGAAAACAACTTTAAGCTTATTCTGAAGACTTTGGTCATTATTAACAAGATTTGCAATTTCATTAATAACTTTAATTACGGATTTAGCAAAATGATATCCTGGCGCTGCTTTTGCCCCGAAAATAAAAACTCTTGGAACCATGTCTAAATCTGGATTTTCTTTCAAATCAAGATAAATCCTCATAATGTTTAAAACATTTAACAGTTGACGTTTATAAGCATGAAGACGTTTAACTTGAACGTCAAAAATTGCATTTGTGGATAATACTATTCCTGTTTTCTCAAGGATATATTTAGCTAATCGTTCTTTAGCGACTTGTTTCACTTGATAGAAGTCATCTAGAACGGCTTGATCATCTTTAAATGCCAATAATTTGCGTAATTCATGGATATCTTTACGCCATTCATTACCAATTGTTCGGTCAATTGCCACTGAAAATTCGGGAGCTGCAATCTGTGTCCATCTTCTTTGAACAATACCATTTGTTTTATTGTTAAATTTTTCGGGATACAAAATATAGAAATCTTTCAGTGTATCAGTTTTTAAAAGCTCTGTATGAAGTTTTGCAACGCCATTAACAGAATGTCCACCAATGATTGCCAGGTTAGCCATATGAACTAAATTATCTTTGACAATACGCGTGTTTTCAATAATATCTGAACGGATACCTTTTTTAGCCATTTCAGCGACAAAACGATTGTCAATTTCTAAGATTATTTGATAAACGCGAGGTAAAACATTTTTGAAGAGGTCAGCATTCCATTTTTCCAAAGCCTCAGAAAGGATTGTATGGTTGGTGTAACTCATCGTTCTGATAGTAGCTTGCCAAGCATCTTCCCATTCGATTCCGTATTCATCAATTAATAGTCGCATAAATTCCGCAGGTGCTACTGCTGGATGGGTATCATTAATATGGACTGACACTTTTTTATAAATCTCTTCTAAAGGTAAGCCCTGTTTAAGGTAAGCTTTAATAATAGTTTGCAATCCAGCACTGGTCATGAAATATTCTTGAATAAGACGCAATTCTTTTCCTTCATAACTTGTGTCATCTGGATAGAGGATTGCTGTAATATCTTGAATACGACGACGCGACTCTAATGTTGGGTAATCTAATTCATACTCTTCAGGAATTTCAACATCCCAAAGACGCAAATTATTAATAACATCATTTTCAAAACCGATTTGTGGTACATCATAAGGAACTGCATTTAAAATCTGAGCTCCATCATAAATCGGTTTTAATTTACCATCATCATCTGCTTTTAAATAAACATTTCCAAATAGTTTAACTGTAACAATATCATGATCTTTTCTTACTTCCCAAACATTTCCGCGTGAGCCAAACCAGGCATCAGGCAATTCTACCTGATAGCCATCAATGATGCGCTGCTTAAATAATCCGTATTGGTAGCGTAAGCCATTTCCAAAACCTGGATAACCAGTTGTTGCTAAAGAGTCCATGAATGCTGCGGCTAGTCGGCCGAGGCCTCCATTCCCAAGAGCCATATCATGTTCTGCATCTTTAACAGTTTGAAAATCAACGCCTAGGTCATTAAAAGCTTCTTTTGCTAAATCTAAAATACCAAGATTTAGTAAGTTTGTTTCTAACATTCGACCTGGTAAAAATTCAATTGAAAAGTAATAAGCTACCTTTTGTTTGTTTTCTGTCAATTGACGATTTCGATCAATCCAAATATTGGTGTAATATTTTTTCACTAATTTAGCTAGGGCATAGAATAACTCTGTATCACTAGCCACTGGGATTTTAATTAATTGTTCCTCATGTAAGGTATCTTTAAAATCACGTATAAATTGTTCTTTTGTGACTTGCATTTCTCTCTCCAAATTAAACTTAAACTAAACTAGTGTATAGTTCTAAATAAACAAGACTGGCAGTTTCCCATGAAAAATCACTAGTCATAGCATTTTTTTGAATTATTTTCCAATCCTCAGGTTGATTCTTATATACATCTAAAGCATGTAGTAAGGTATTGGTCATCCAGTAACCAGTAAAATGGTTAAAGCCAAAGCCAGTACCAGTCTTCTCATAAGCATTAAATGGTGTTACGGTATCTCTTAATCCACCAATTTCATGAACGACTGGAATCGTTCCATAACGCATAGCCATCATTTGTGATAAACCACATGGTTCAAATGCGCTTGGCATAAGGAAAATATCCGAAGCTCCATAAATTTCCTGTGCTAAACCTAAATCAAAGGTTATATTAGCAGACAGTTTTTCTGGGTATTGTTGAGCAAACCATGAGAATGCTTCTTCATATTGGTGATAACCTGTTCCAAGAAGAACAATTTGCAAATCTTGTTGCAATAAATTATCTAATTCTTGAACTACTAAGTCAAACCCTTTTTGGTCTGTCAAACGAGAAACAATACCTATTAAAGGTACATCAGCATTAACAGGTAACCCAACTCGTTTTTGTAGTTCTGCTTTATTAACTGCTTTACCAGATAAATCTGCTACTGAAAATGGTTCACTCAAGTAAGGATCGTTTTCTGGATTTAATAATTCAGTATCGATACCGTTAACAATGCCACACAGTTTGCCAGATTCCATACGCATAATTTGATCTAGACCTTTACCAAAGGCTGGTGTTTGAATTTCTTGAGCATAGGTTGGTGAAACTGTAGTGACACGATCAGCATATAGTACACCTGCTTTCATCCAATTTAAACAATTGTTACAGCGTAAGGTACCATCTTCGTATCGTTCTGCACCAACACCAAATAAATCACTCAACATTTCAGGTCCAAATTGGCCTTGGAATTCAATATTGTGTATTGTGAATACTGATTTGATATTATTATATGTTTGAATCCAACGATATTTTTCCTTTAATAAGAATGGGATCATCGCTGTATGATAATCATTGACATGAATTACATCAGGTATAAAGCCAATCTTTTCCATTGCTTCTATAGCTGCTAATTGGAAATAGGCAAAACGTTCACCGTCATCCCAATCCCCATAAACATGCCCTCTGAAGAAGTAATACTGGTTATCAATAAAATAGAAATTGACATCATTTTCAACGATCTTTTTTATGCCAACAAATTGATGGCGATAACCAACATTAATGTAAAATTGTGTAATTTCTTCGACTCGGTCAGAAAATTTGGCATCTACCATATCATAATAAGGCATGATGACAGAAACCTCATGGCCATTTTTAACTAGTGATTTAGGCAATGCTCCAATAACATCGCCTAATCCACCTGTTTTAGCAAAAGGAGCTCCTTCTGCTGCTACAAATAAAAGTTTCATTTAATGTGATCCTCAATAACATGACTACCTTTTGCGACAACGACAGGATTTTCTGGTGTACCTTTAACGGAAACACCATCTGCAATTCTTACTGATTTATCAATTATTGCATATTCGATTCGAGCATCCTTACCAATTTTAACTTTGGGTGAAACAATACTATTTTTAACTACTGCACCTTCTTCAAGGTAACAATTCCGCGAAATAATAGAATTATTTACAGTTCCTTTAATAACTGATCCTGATGCAAATTGAGAATTGTTAACAACGGAAGTTTTATCAAAGTAAGTTGCTTCTTCATTTTTCACACGCGTATAGATACGTTGATTTGAGTAAAGAAGTGAATAAAATTTATGAGGTTCTAACATATCCATATTGGCATCATAGTAAGATTTAACTGAATGAATATTTGCCATATAACCTGTATACTCAAAAGCTAATGCACGTTCGTCAACAGTTAGATCTCTTAATAAGAAACGTAATTTTTTAGGGCGTTCCTTTTGAGCTTCAATTTCCATTTTTTCAATCAACCAATCTGTATTGACAACATAGATCCCTGCAGACATTTTTTCAATGCCTTCTTTTTCATGAATGGTACTTCTGCCAACAACTGTATCAGTCTCATCAATTTCTAATATATCATTTTCAGGTGAGATCGAAGAAACAGGTGTTTTTTTATAAACAGCAGTGATATTACGTTGGTTTGCATTATGTAAATGAATAACTTGTTCTAATTCGATATTACATAAAATATCACATGACATGTAAATGGTTTGATCTGACCCAGAACGTTTTAAATATGTCAGGATTTGTTCATAATAATCCCCATCTGCTTCTTGATCACTTTCCTTAGTGTTATAAAATCCTAGAAAATAATGGCTTAGTAATGAATTAAGCCCCCATTCACGACCACTACGGACATGATCAAATACGGAACGAATGTTTTCTCCACGGAAAATACCATAAATACTTCTAATTCCAGCATTTGCCAGATTTGATAAATTAAAGTCTATGAGCCGATATTTCCCGTCGAAAGGTAAGTTTGCTAATGGACGTTTGTCAGTTAAACCTTCCATTTCAGGAAAACCAATTGCACTACCTAAAATAGCTGAATACTTATCACTCTTCATTTGAAACCCCCACAATTTCATTATAGCCTACAACTTGAATCTCGTCACTACCATCAATAATGACATTGTTTCCGATAACAGCGCCTTCACCGATGATGGCTTTAAAAATTTTCGCACCCTCACCGATTGTAGCACCACTCATAATAAATGAATCTTTAATTTCAGCATCTTTTTTGACCTGAACATTAGCTGAAAGAATTGAATGGTCAACAGAACCTGTGACAAAACAACCATCGACAACTAATGAATCTCTAACTTTAGCCTCTTCAGATATAAAATTTGGAGGTGCAATATGATTTTTAGAATAAATTTTCCATGAACGGTCACGGCTATCTAATTCATTGTCCTCAGCAATATATTCCATATTTGCTTCCCATAATGATTCAATAGTACCAACATCTTTCCAGTAACCTGCAAAGTTATATGTATAAACACGTTCACCTGCTTCAAGATAGGCAGGAATAACATTCTTTCCAAAGTCATCCATGTCTACATTGTTTTTTTCAGCATCAACGAGCATGTTTCTTAAACGTTTCCAGTCAAAGATGTAAATCCCCATTGATGCTTTTGTAGATTTTGGATGCTCAGGTTTTTCATCAAATTCAACGATACGATCATTAGTATCAGTATTCATAATTCCAAAACGACTTGCTTCTTTAAGAGGCACATCGATAACAGCAACTGTTAAGCTCGCTAAGTTATCTTTATGTGTTTGAAGCATTTCGTCATAGTCCATTTTGTAAATATGGTCCCCTGATAAAATGAGAACATATTCAGGATTGATACTATCAATATAGTCAATATTTTGATAAATCGCATGACTCGTACCTTGGAACCAACGATTTCCCTCAGTTGCTGAATAAGGTTGTAAAATTGTGGCACCGCTATCAATTCCATCCAAGCCCCATGATGAACCATTACCAATATGACTATTCAAAGCGAGTGGTTGGTATTGTGTGATTACTCCAACGTTATGGATACCCGAATTTGCACAGTTAGACAAAGCAAAATCGATAATACGATAACGTCCACCAAATTGTACTGCAGGTTTTGCAATGCTTTGTGTCAATTTCCCTAAACGGGTACCCTGACCACCTGCTAGTATAAGAGCTAACATTTCATTCTTCATTTATTTCCCCCTTTGATTTTTTTAAAAATCAATAAAAATGTGATTAACAAAAATTAGAAATAACTATATCTTATTTTCTCCTAATGCGACGTTTAACTTTCCAAATACTAGCACCCAAGGCTGGTAAAGTAAATGTCAATGTCTCATGATAAGATTTCCAATCTTCATTTTCAGTTGTTTTGTTTGGATTCGTTTCTTTCCATACACCACCGAAAACTTCAAGTTCAGTATTAAATATTTCTTCATATTGACCAGCTACTGGAACACCAATTGTGAAATTAGGACGCTCTACTGGTGTCATATTGAAAACACAAAGCAATAAATCACCTTTATCGTTTTGACGACAGAAGGATAGGACTGTCTGATCCAAGTTATCTGCATCAATTATTTCAATACCATCATAATTTTCGTCATTTTGCCAAAGATTATTATTATCTTTGTAAAATTGATTTAAGGTTGCAGTGAAATATGCCATTTTTTGGTTAAGATCATCATTTAAATTATCCCAAACCAATTGATCATCATATTTCCATTCGAGAAATTGGCCAAATTCAGATCCCATGAATAATAATTTTTTCCCTGGATGACAAATCTGGTAGGTTAGTAAATTTCTTAATCCACTAAATTGGTTATTTCGGTCACCCCACATTTTATGCATTAGACTTTTTTTACCGTGTACAACTTCGTCATGTGAAAAAGGAAGAATAAAATTCTCATTAAAACAATACATGAAGCTAAAAGTCAACAAGTTAAAATTAAATTTACGGTAAAATGGATCTTGTTCGTAAAACCTTAAAACATCATTCATCCATCCCATATTCCATTTATAATCAAAGCCAAGTCCACCTTCTGAAATTAGTTTAGTTATTGGAATATCTGAAGTTGCTTCTTCTGCAATCATCATGACATCAGGATATTTATCTTTAATTGTTTGATTCAATTTTTGCAAAAATGCAATTGCTTCTAGATTATGGTTACCCCCATTAACATTTGGTTGCCATGGCCCTTGATCATAATCAAGGTAGAGCATATTACTTACAGCATCAACTCTGATACCGTCTAAATGATAGGTTTCCAACCAAAACATAGCGCTTGAAATCAAAAATGATTGTACTTGATTCTTACCTAAATCAAAATTTAGTGCATCCCAACCATAGTTATGTGCCCGATCATGATCTTGATATTCATATGTAGGTGTCCCATCGAAATAAGCAAGGGCATCATCATTTTTTGTATAATGTCCTGGTACCCAGTCAACTAAAACTCCAATGTTATTTAGATGACATTCTTCAACAAAATCCTGGAAATCTTCTGGATTGCCAAATGTAGTTTCGAAAGCAAAATATCCCATTAATTGATAACCCCAACTCATACCTAATGGATGAGCCATAAGTGGCATAAATTCGACATGGGTATAATTCATTTTCTTAAGATAAGGGATTAATTCATTTTTCAGCTCTTTAAACTGATAAGGTTGGCCTTCATTGTCATTTTTCCAAGAGTTAGCATGCATTTCATAGATATTAACGGGACGTTTTTTAAAGCCAAAACGTTTCCGTCTTCCCATCCATAAACCATCTTGCCACTTTTTAGGAGTAAGTGTTTTAACTTTTGCTCCAGTTCCTGGACGGTTTTCGAATACAATAGCTAGCGGATCAATTTTTTCAATAACATGTCCACCTTGCCTCTTGACTAGATATTTATATATTTGGCCTTCTTTTGGTAAGTTGCTTATAACTTCCCAAACTCCAGCTTCATTTACTTCCATTGGAACTGGATTTTCAAACCAATTAGTAAAATCTCCAATTAAACTAATTGTCTCCGCATTTGGTGCCCAAACTCTGAAGACATACGCTTGTTCGCCATTTTGACTTGTTTTATGTACTCCAAAGTAATCTTGAATATGAAAATTTTCCCCAGTCCCAAAAGTATAAAGATCTAAGTCATTTGTCATTACATCACCCTTTCTTAAGTTATTAAAATGATAAAAATGATACTTGATAGCAAAAAAAATCTGACTTACTCAGGTTTTTCGGTAATATCAAGGATCATAGCTGTCAAGTTATTAATAATTAAATCATCATTGTGAAAGCGCTTATCATTGGTAATAATTATATCATTTTCTTTAGCCTCTCGCAAACGTTTCCCATAAATACTGAAAATAAATTGATAATTTATTGAATTTTTTATCGTAAAACTTATAAAACCGCTACCTTTTGTTGCACTCTCAATATATACATGACGCCGAATCTCATCAAAAGTTGAAAATGAAAACATATCTGATTTAGTTTTCATAAAAATCATTTTTTTTACAAAATCTATGGTATCTTTTTCATAAGTTACCAAATTCCAATCAACCTGATTAACACTATCCGAAGCATTGTATGAATTCATCGCTCTATGCTTGTCTTCTTGAGTTAACTCATTAAGTGGCCCAGTTGCATGTAGCTTAGTTCTTAGAAATTCTTGTCCTAACTGCATAAAGGTAATACCTTGCATTAAGATGTTCATTGCTGTTGCTAATTGAACACGTTTGGTATGAATTTCAATACTATCATTTTCATTTAAGGCCCAGAATAAATCATTTAGATTGTAATTATCATGCGCTTCCACATAATTAATAACTTGTTCAGGACTAAGGTATGGGTTTAATTCGTCACTACCTAATATAGCTTTAGCAATAACATCTTCAGTTGCAGCACCAGATACAAATCCTTCTACAAAAGCACCATAGACTTCTGCTCCTTTTATTGCATTTCTTTGGGTATCATTGAAGAAACCAATTCTAGGCATTAAATTAGCATTTTCTTTTTTAGCTTTTTGGTAATCAGCTAAGCCAGTTCCCATGTCCCAACCTTCACCATATAAAATAATCCGAGGATCAACTTTATCAACTGCTTGTCTAATCTGATTCATCGTTTCAACATCATGCAGACCCATTAAGTCAAATCGAAAGCCATCAACATTGTATTCATGTACCCAATACAATATAGAGTCAATCATATATTTGCGAAACATTTCTTTTTCACTAGCAGTTTCATTACCACATCCAGATCCATTTAGGAATAATCCGTTTGGGGCCATGCGGTAATAATAATCTGGCACTGATAATTGAAAGGCTGAATCTCGGCTTGAATATGTGTGATTAAAGACGACATCGATTACAACATTCAAACCCGCATCATGGTATGCTTGAATAGCCTCTTTCAGCTCCAAAATACTACTTGCTGGTCCATGCGCAGTACTCGCATAGCTAGCTTCTGGAACATTGAAATTCTCAGGATCATAACCCCAGTTATAAGCGTAGTTGCCTTCTTCATCAATATTCTGATGATGGTTAAAAATAGGTTGTAGTTGAATATGTGTAACACCTAAATTAGTCACATAATCAAAACAAGTTGCATCACCTTGTGGATTTTTAGTACCTTTTTCAAAAAGGCCTCTAAATTTTCCTCTATTTTCTGGGCTTACTCCTGAGGTTTCAGATATTGAAAAATCACGAACATGCATTTCATATATTACTGACTGATTCGGGTTATCTAAACGCCAAGTCGCTTCTTGATTGTGCTTAACAGAGAATCCTTCGGGAACTAAATTTGTGGGATCTATTACGACAGATCGCTGACCATTAGCAGTAGTCGCAATCGAATATGGATCACGGGTTTCCACGAAAGTTCGTTTTCGATAATGAACACGGTAAACATAAGATTGATAATTATGGTTACCATAAATAGTTATCTCCCAGATCCCATGACGGTTCAAAATGTGATTGTCTGGATTCTTCCCTTTACCGCGCGCCATATGATAGACTCGATGGACACTAGCAGTATTATCCGTCGAATCAAAAAGGATTAAATCTACTTTTTCAGCTGTAGGAGCCCAAAGTCTAAAGGAAGTTTGGTTTTCTAAGTAACGATAGCCAAGCCAGCCAGAAAATCCCCACTTTTTATCAAAGCGTTGAGTATTAACAGCCATATCATAGGCATGAGCGTTGCGGACCCGATAGTTACGACTGGAGACAGCAGCCTGTCTGGAATAATAAGGGGTGGGATCATCGCTAACAATCCAAACTTCACTTTTTTCCAGACCATATTCTCTTTCAATCCGATAATCAACAGTCTTTTTCTTCCAAAATTGGTCTTTTACAATCACATAGGCATGACTAAGAAAATAGGGAGCTTCATAATCAAGAACTGCAACAGCTCCAAAACTATCAAATTTTGAAAAATAAGCATCATTTCCTAACTTACCATCTTGCCATTGCCATAAGCTCAAGTCAAAATATTTCCCAGCTTGACTATGGTAATGAACGATGACTGTATTATTTATCATTCTATTATTCCCCTAATTCACCTTCTAAGTCTTCAACTTCATGGGCAAATTTTTGAGCAATTTCTTCAATTTCTGGTTCATCAGCAATTACACTATAAGCATCATTTGATATTAAATCGGTATCAGCAAAAAATGTAATATGATTCTTCAAGTTTATTAGCTTAAGAGGGGCGTCACCACCGTATTCCCCATCGAGATTGATCATCATTCGTTTATCCGATTTTGGTTGGATATCTACTTTACTAGTTTTAATATATTCTATTCGTCTATCTTTTAAATGTTTACCACCATCAATAACTAAACGTAACAAGTGTACAATTTCAAATAGGTTAGCTGTTTTGACCAGGATTAATGTAAATTTTCCATCATCCAATTTAGCATCAGGAGCAATCATTTCAAAACCACCAACTGAATTTGTAATTGCAGCAAATATCATGGACACATTGCCTTCAAAGACACCATCGTCATAGGTTATTTTAACTGGTACATTACTAACTCGAGGAAGTAATTCTACTCCTTTTGCTAAGTATGCAAGATAACCAAACATGGTTTTTAATTGACTTGGAACACTATAGGTTAATTCCGTTAAACTACCTGCAGCAGCAATATTGATGAAATATACATCTTCTCTTGCTTGTCCAATATCCATTTTTATGGTTTGGTTTTTACCAATTAATTTAGCTGCTTGAATTGGGTTTGCTCGTGGAATTTTCAATGCTCTAGCAAAGTCATTTGTTGTCCCTGTTGGAATGATGGCCATCATTGGACGTTTCTTCAAAGGAGCAATTCCGCTAACAACTTCATTAATTGTGCCATCACCACCAGCTGCAATTATTAAATCAAATCCTACTTCACCAGCTCTTCTAGCTTCATTTTGTGCTGAATGCTTCGCTGCAGTTGTTTGAAACGCAGATGTTTCATAGCCAAACCCTTCCAAAATATTAAGAACATCAGCCACATTTTTTTTCATAATTTCTTGGCCTGATGTAGGATTATAAATTAGTCTAGCTTTTTTTCTTTTTTTCATTTTTTCTCCATTTATGACAAATTCACTAGCCAGTCTTCATCCTCAATTCTAATTCCGAGAGTACTGGCTTTGTCTAATTTTGACCCAGCATCACTTCCAGCGACTAATAGGTCTGTTTTTTTTGAAACACTTGAGGTAACTTTTGCCCCAAGAGATTCTAATTTTGCTTTGGCTTCATTCCTAGTCAATTGTTCTAGTTTTCCTGTTAAAACAACAGTCATACCAAACAATTTTGCTGTTTTATCAATTTTCTTACCTAAATAAGAAAGATTTAATCCAGCACTTTTTAATTCTGACAGTAATAATTGGGCTTCGGCTTTTTCAAAGTATCGAGCGAGGGATTTGGCAATCACTGTGCCTAATCCATCTATCTGACTTATTTCTTCTTGGTTGGCCTCAACTAGCGATTCGATATCACCAAATTCTTCCAATAATATACGGCTGGCTTTAGCACCGACATGCCGAATTCCTAAACCAAACAATAGTTTATCAGCTGAATTTTTCTTTGAATTAGTTATCGCTGTTAATAATTTTTCGGCAGACTTTTCTTTAATACCTTCTAAAGCTAATAATTGTTCAAGATTTAATTTATAAATATCAGCTACATCATGAATTAGGTTTGCTGAATAGAGCTTCTCGACAATTGCGGGACCCAAGCCAGAAATATTCATTGCATTTCGGCTAGCAAAATGTTCTAAACTTCTTTGAATTAAATTTGGACATAGTGGATTGATACATCTTAAGGCCACTTCATCCTCAAAATGAATCAATTCACTCTGACAAGACGGACATAGACTGGGAATCGGCATTGGTTCAGAATCATCTCGACGTTTATCTGTAACGACCCGTAAAACTGCAGGTATTATATCTCCTGCTTTATAGACAATTACTGTATCTCCAATTCGAATATCTTTATGTTCGATGTAATCGACATTATGCAAGGTTGCTCGACTTACTGTCGTCCCTGCCAATTTAACCGGTGTTAAATTGGCTGTTGGCGTTACAACACCTGTTCGACCTACTGTCCAATCGACTGATCGAATTTCTGCTTCTTTTTCTTCAGCTGGAAACTTATAAGCAACAGCCCATCTTGGTGCTTTGATGGTAAAGCCCAACTCTTCTTGCATTGCTAGACTGTTTACTTTAATAACAATCCCGTCAATATCATAAGATAATTGGTCTCGTTCAATTTCAATTGCTTGAATAAAGTTCCAAATCTCATCCATAGATTGCGTGATAAGGCGACGTGGGTTAACTGAGAAGCCTAAGTTGTCTAACTTTTCTAGAACTAACTCTTGACTTAATTCATCTGTGGGGCTAGCTTCTTGATATAGGAAGCTTGCTAACTCTCTCTTAGCAACAATTGATGTATCTAACTGACGTAATGTTCCAGCTGCCGCATTCCTTGGATTGGCAAACTCAGTTTCACCATTTTCTTGCCGTTCTAAGTTAATTTGTTGGAAAGATTTCCGTGACATATATGCTTCACCACGGACAGTAATATCAATTGCTTGATCTAACTGGTGAGGAATATCTTTAATCCGTTTGATATTCTCTGTAATGTTTTCACCAATACTACCATCACCACGTGTTGCTCCTGTGACTAACTTACCTTCTTGATAATTAAGGGAAATTGATAAGCCATCTATTTTCAATTCTGCTACATACTCAGCACTTGGAAATTCTGCTTTAACTCGTCGGTCAAATGAGTACAACTCTTCCGGTGAAAAGGCATCCTGTAAACTATAGAGCGGATATGCGTGTTGATATTTTTCGAAACCTGTTAAAACTAGTCCACCGACTGCTTGTGTTGGACTATCTTTTAAAGCATATTCGGGATATTCTTCTTCTAATTGAACCAACTCATGATATAGCCTATCGTAGTCTTGGTCACTAACACTCGGACTATCATTGGTATAGTATTCCAGACGGTATTGGTTTAATAAATCCGTTAATTCTTTTATTCGTTTTTCCATAATCTTATTTTATCATAATTCACCTAATTTGCTAGGTTCTATACTTACTATGAAAAAAAGTAACTTCACTTGTAGTGAAGTTACTTTGTTTATAGGACAAATTTAGTAACTGATTCTTTAAACAGTCAAATCAACCTGTTTTGACAATTTATCAATAATGATTGAACCAATAATTAAAGATACAAATTCTCCTAGGGCTGTCGTAAACCATGTTAGGAATAATGGTGAACCAAAGAAACTCAGTTCAATAGCTACTGTAATCATTGATAGTGCAAAAAAGATTGAAAAATAAAGAAAGGCTTTATTTAACATCCCATTAAATAAATAATCTGATTTATATTTCTTGAATAAGTAGACTCCTAAGCTAACAAATACTAAGGTTGAACCTCCTCCAATAAATACATCAATTAAACCAAAACTGTAAAAATTAGCAATCATACAGCCGATTGTTACAGCAATAATGTACTTTTTATTGTAAAAAGCTAAAAAGTTCATCATTTCAGAAACGCGAAATTGATACATTCCATAAGAGATTGCGTTGAGTGGCGGGGTAATCGTTAAAACGACATATAAAGCTGCAACTAATGCAATTTGGACATAATCACGTACTGTAAAATTTTTCATAAGATTCTCCTTTGGCGTAAAATAAAGATACTTCTTTATCTCGCGTATAATATGCTTGGTGAAAGGAACTTAAGCACCAAGGGTTGCACGGCAACTCAATTATTATAGCATAAAAAGATTAGGAAATGAAACTTTCCAAAAAAATTGCAAGACTTTGGTCTATTATCAAATAATGGTAATAGAAAGCAAAGTTATGTTAAAATAAGTGTTGTACATTAAAGTGTGTCTAAATTTAATGAAAATGCAAATTTTTATTAAATTTATAGAATTGATAGGAAATCCTCATGCAAAGTTCTCGTTTAGAAGCATTTAGTGACGCTATATTAGCAATTGTAATTACAATTATGGTTTTACAATTTCAAATGCCAAAAGGTCCCCACATATATGATTTACTTCCCTTATTACCAAAACTGTTGGCATATACCTTAAGTTATTTCTTTGTTATCCTATATTGGATTAACCATCACCATATCCTCTTAAGCGTTAAATTGGTTAATGCGAAAATCATTTGGGCAAATGTTATCTGGTTATTCTTTATGTCATTTATTCCTTTTACTACTTCATGGGTTAGTAAGTACCACATGTATCGTATGCCTTCAATGGTTTATGGAATACTTTTACTTTTTACAGGAATGTCTTATGTCTTTTTACAAAAAGAAATCTATAACATGACAGATGAAAAAGACCAATTAGGTCAAACAATTGGTCAAGATAAAAAAGGGACTCTGTCATTAGCACTTTGTTCTATTGGAATCATCTTAAGTTTTTTCTCTTCTCATCTAGCCATGGCATGCTACTTATTAACAGCCATTTTCTGGTTTGTCCAAGGCAAAGTTTTTTCAAAAGTAATTACAACTACTCAAACGGATACAGATGAATAGTTAACAAACTTCCTATTCTTGATTCCAATTATGCTCTCAATTGAAGAATTGGGAGCTTTTTAAAACCAAACGTAACTTATAAAAAGCTATACTATGTTAAAATAAACAAAGTTTAATCTGATTAACCAAAAAATTGTAGCAAGCAGTCTAATCAAAATAGAGTTGCAACAGGCAATTGGCAATGACAGTTAAGGGATTCTTTCAATAGTTTTTTACAGTTCAGGAATTTTACTTAGTTACTTTTCACCAACCCTAACAATTGCTTGTTATGTCATTACAGCAATTATGTGGTTTATCCCAGACCGTCGTTTTGCGGTTGTCCTAAATAAAAAAATTGAGCACCTTCGGATGCTCTTTAATGTTTGTCTAAACCTCGTTGTTTTAGATAATCTTTCATAAATGGGCGCGGCGAATTAATTAGTGTTTTAAAAGCCGTGTCAGACCATGTTCTTTGTATTTTACCGTTGGACCGTTTCAAGTAATAGTCCTCACTAATTTTTTCATAAGCTAAGGTGCTAGTTAAGGTCTCATTGGGATATTCATTTCGATGGTGAATGGCATCCGCAGGAAAGCGAGGTTTGGTCCCATATTTAATTGCTGGGTAACCAACAACTAATCCGAAAACAGGAAAGACATAATCTGGCAGGTCAAGAAGCTCTGAGATTGCTTCAATACCATCTCTAACACCACCAATATAACAAACACCCATACCCAATGATTCAGCTGCTATTGTCATGTTTTGAGCTGCTAGACTAGCATCAATTGCCCCGACCATTAAAGCATCTACTCCACCAATTGTTTCTTCTATGGCAATCTCTTTTTCTTTAGCAAAATCATGATGTCGCTTAAAATCACCACAAAAAATAAAAAAGTGACCTGCTTCCAAAATAAATGGCTGTAGTTTTCCAACTTTCACCAATTCTTTTAATAACTTTGGATCATCTATACTCATGATCGAATAGGCTTGTAAGAAACTGGCTGAAGAGGCCGCCTGTGCCGCTTCAACAAGCACCTCAATCTCCTTTTCAGACAATTTTTGGTCTATAAAGTTTCTTACAGAAACATGGTCTAATATAGTGTGGATTGTTTGATTCATATATCTTTACTTTCTACTTTTTCTATTAAATGATAAGCAATAGTAAGCCTGCTACAAACATAAAATAACTGTCATTCTGACTCTATCAGTAATTGCAGACAATGTCAATTCATGAGAATTTATTAAACAATTTTGTGTACAAAAAGACTTGAATCTTGATCCAAGTCTTTTTATTGTTCAAATAAGAGAGATTATACTTATTTCACCTTCATAATACGTACTAAATTAGAACGTTCTGCTTCTTCAAGTTTTAATTCAATATAATGAATTGTCTCTTCCAACTGAGGAATAATTGCATATTCCAGACCATTAACTCTTCGACGAGTCTTTTCAATTTCATCAGCCATCAATTGGCAGACCTTTTCCACCTCAGCCAGTCTTAGTAAACTTTCCATCAGTGATTCCATCTGTTCGATGGTTCGATCCATTTCACTATTTGAACTTAAGAAGCTATATGTAAATTCTCTTTGAGAATTATCAATCTCTTCTTTTATGTGAAATTTGGGCACGTGGACGCTCATAATATTTTCTTCTTCAATAAAAAGGTTTGCTTGTCGAACTGGTAGAGCAAATAATTCCTCAACCATGGCGTCACTTTCAACTGATTTAGCCAAGACAAATTCCTGCATAGTGCCTTGCAGACTGTCCTCGACTGTCTTCCGAAGACTATCATTTTCTCTTATCAAAGCAATAAAACGACGCATGAGTTCATCTCGTTTATCTTTTAATAACTTATGACCTCTTTTAGCGGTTTTCAGTCTTTTTTTTAAGTTATTTAATTCCATGCGCGTCGGTTTAACATTTAATCTAACCATCTGTGATAAACCTTTCTGTCACTGCGTTATAGCTAAATCTTACTCTTACCAAGATATTGATCCAACATATCATCTTTAATCCGCTTTAATTCGGTCCTTGGCAGAATAGCTAATAACTTCCAACTGAGATTTAAGCTTTCTTCAATACTTCGATTATTATAGAAACCTTGATTGATATATTCCTTTTCAAAACGATTTGTAAAGTCTACATAAAGTTTATCAGTATCAGACAAGGCTGATTCTCCAAGGACAACAGCTAATTCTTTAGCTTGTTTTCCTTGAGCATAAGCGGCAAACAATTGATTCATTGTTGCAGCATGGTCTACTCTAGTTTTCCCTTCACCTGAACCCTTGTCTTTCAAACGTGATAAGGATGGCAAAATATTTATTGGAGGTCTAAAACCACTATTATACAATTCATGAGATAAAATGATTTGACCTTCTGTAATGTAACCCGTTAAATCTGGGATAGGATGGGTAATATCATCTTCAGGCATGGTTAAAATTGGAATTTGGGTTACAGAGCCTTTTTTTCCAACTAATCTTCCAGCGCGTTCATAAAGTGTTGATAAATTGGTATAAAGATATCCTGGATAACCACGTCGACCAGGAACTTCTCGTCTAGCAGCTGAAATCTCTCGAAGTGCCTCGCAATAGTTAGTCATGTCAGTCATAATAACCAAAACGTGCATATCTTTTTCGTAAGCTAAATATTCTGCGGTTGTTAGAGCTATTCGTGGTGTTGCTATCCGTTCAATTGCTGGGTCATTAGCTAAATTCATAAATAAGACTGACCGGTCAATTGCCCCTGTTTCACGGAGATCATTCATGAAGAATTCTGCCTCTTCAAATGTGATGCCCATGGCTGCAAAGACAACAGCAAAATTATCATCGGCGTTTAATACAGTTGCTTGTCTGGCAATCTGCGCAGCTAATTCATTATGAGGAAGCCCAGAACCTGAGAAAACTGGTAATTTCTGTCCGCGGACGAGTGTATTCAGATGGTCGATGGCTGAGATTCCTGTTTGAATAAATTCATCAGGATAATCACGCGCCACGGGATTTATTGCTTGCCCATCAATATCTAAATATTTTTCAGGTAGCAAATCAGGTCCCCCATCAATCGGTTTCCCCATGCCATCAAAAATCCGCCCAATCATATCCTCTGAAACGGCAACTTCCAGTGGATGTCCTGTAAATCTAACCTTAGTTTTGGCAAGATTAATCCCACTAGAACCTTCAAATAATTGAACCATGGCCTTATCCTCATGAACCTCTAAGACTTGTCCTTGGCGCTTTTGACCATCATGCATACTGATTTCGACTAGCTCATTATAGTGGACGCCTGAAACTTGGTCCACAATCATTAGAGGACCAACCACTTCACTGACTGTTCGATATTCTTTTATAGCTGTCATATTAGAGTCCTCCTTTCTCAATGATACTTTGAATGTCTACTTTTATTTGCTCGCTGATGGCACTTATTTGTTCAAGTTCAGTTTCAGCAATATATTTGCTTCTAGCCAATCTATCACGATTGGCAACAGTCCCATCCATAATCTCAGTAAAATAAGCGCCCAAAGCTAAGGCTCTCTGTGCTTCTTTTTGGAAGGTAAGGATATTTGTTAACATAGCATCTTGCTTTTTGAATGATGTGAATGTATCAACTGTATCAAATGCATTCTGCTGTAAAAAATCTTCTCGAATTTGGCGGGCAACTGCCATTGTTAATTTATCTTGTTCAGATAATGAATCTAAACCAACCAAACGCACAATTTCTTCTAAACTTGCTTCTTCTTGCAGTGTATTCATAGCACTGGTCACTTTTTCAGACCAATTTGTATTTTCCTTCTTACTAATCACTTTTGCTAATTCATCCTTATATAAGGAGTAAGAATTCAACCAATTGATTGCCGGAAAATGGCGACGTTGAGCCAGTGGTGCATCAAGACCCCAAAAGACTTTAACAATCCGCAATGTATTTTGCGTAACTGGCTCAGAAATATCCCCTCCTGGAGGTGAGACAGCTCCAATAGCCGTAATTGAACCTTCACGTCCATCAGTTCCTAAAACTTGAAAACGTCCTGCACGTTCATAATACTCAGCAATCCGACTACCTAAATATGCAGGATAACCTTCATCACCAGGCATTTCTTCTAAACGGCCTGACATTTCCCGAAGCGCCTCAGCCCATCGAGATGTTGAATCTGCCATAATAGCCACTGAATAACCCATATCTCTAAAATATTCAGCAATTGTTATCCCTGTATAAATCGAAGCTTCACGCGCAGCTACCGGCATATTCGATGTATTCGCTATTAATACTGTCCGTTCCATAATTGATTGACCTGTATTGGGATCAATTAATTCTGGAAACTCATTTAATACATCGGTCATCTCATTGCCACGCTCACCACAACCTACATAGATAACAATATCGACATTAGCAAATTTTGCAATCTGATGCTGTACGACTGTTTTTCCTGCACCAAATGGTCCTGGAACAGCTGCAGCTCCTCCTTTTGCCACTGGGAAAAAGGTGTCGATGACACGTTGACCTGTAATCAGTGGTTCAACTGGAATTAATTTTTTAGCAACAGGACGTCCTTTACGGACAGGCCATTTTTGCATTAAACTTCCTTTGTATATACTACCATCAGCTTGTTTAATTTGATATACACAGTCATCAACAGTGAACTGACCTGATGAAATGGCAATCAACTTACCTGAAACCTGGTTTGGAACCATGATACGATGTTCAATAACTTTTGTTTCTTGAACACAACCTAGTATATCACCTGGGTTAACCTCACTGCCAATTTCTATACTTGCATCAAATGACCACTTTGCTTCACGATCTAAGCTTGGAACTTCAGCTCCACGAATTAAAAAGTTACTTTTGGTAACTGATTTGAAACGATCGAGTGGTCTTTGGATACCATCAAACATTTCTGAAAGTAATCCTGGACCTAATTCTACTGACAAAAGTTGGCCAGTTGATGAAACTGGTTCACCAGGACCTATCCCAGAAGTTTCCTCATATACTTGAATAGAAGCCTGATCTTTTCTCATTTCAATGATTTCACCAATTAGTCCTAAACGACCTACTCGACAAATATCTTGAATATTAGCTTCTTCCATTCCAGAGGCCACAACTAATGGTCCTGAAACTTTTATAATTTTTCCTTGACTCAAGTTTGTCTCCTTTAAAATCTATCTTTAAATATGCATTTATTTAATCTACTTACTGACAATCTCAATTAATTAAAAATTGGCTATTCATTTAATGCATCTTAAAATGCTTATAATATATTTTGCCCAACTGCTCTTTCCACTCTTTCTTCCAAAAATTGCCGACCTAGTTTTGCCTTACCTTTGAAGTTTGGAATTAAGATAATGGCTGGCATAATTTGATTGTCATAGAAAGCAATGGTATCAGGTATTTTTTCTGCAATATCTTCTGTGATATAAATGATGCCAAAATTATCCATGGCTAATTGACGGAGAGTATTTACTGCTTCTTCCGCACTAACAACAGGATAAGTGAAAAAACCAATAATTTGAAAAGGTAGAATGGCATCCCGATTTCCTATGACACCAATTTTATAAGTTGTATTATTCATAAATAGGTCTCATTCTTTCTTTAACAAGTTCAATTGGCAAATCATTGACAAGTGCCGAGATTAAGAGTCTGAAATTTTTAATTTCAAACTCCAGTCCTAAAAGATATCTTAAAAGCTGATAAGGACCATCTGCATTATATTTTCCACTTTCAAAAGCACTAAATAAGAGTTGATCAACTAGCCTTTCAAGTTCTGGCAGGGTTAATTTATCATTAACCAAAGCAGTCTGAGCCTCTTTAAATTGCAACGAAAACACATCCGGATTTAATTGATTAAACCAAGTGGATACTTCCTTGCCCTCGGCTAGATCAAGATAAGTACTCAGGCCTAAATGACCTTGATCACTTATCAATTGTTTCATAAAGCCTTGATTTTTGTGTAAAGCCTCAGCACGTTTAACTGTTATTAGGTTGTAAAATTGAATGATAAGACTTGTTGCTTGATAAATTTTCTGGTCGTCTAACTGCTCAGCAATTCGCTTAAGGTGTTTAAAGTAAGCCAAATCACAGCCAACTTCTAAGACCCTGTAATCCTGATAGTTTAGGTGTTCTTGCCAAATAGCATCTACCTCATTTACCAAATGGTCAGGTAAAACATCTGAGGATAGAGTTCTTACCAGATGGTCTAAATGACTCAAAGAAACTTTTCCAATCGGGATAAGGAGCTTACTCAAATCTTGCTTGCTAGCCTTTTCTTTCAGGAGAACCTTCAAATTATGATAGAGATAAGGGAGAGCTAAAACTTCCACAACCTCACCCGAAGGAGACTCTTGAAAAGCCCATTGATAAGCAACAATTAATTTAGACATCAGCGCCTTTTCGACAAGATCCAAATTCTCAAAATTTTCAACTTTAATGGCGTAACCTTTCTCCTGCATAAGATTAATAATTGTCTCTTTATTCGGATTTAAAAGGATTTTTTGGAATTGCTGCGCTGAGATCATTTCTTTTTCTTTAACTGCAATCGTCGTATTGATTTGGGCGAATTGTTCTTTTTCCATAACGCCTCCTATCGATCACTAAATAATTGATTTGAAATCTCCGCGCATTCACTTTTAAAAAGGGAGTTTACTAGAAGACTGTACAAGTATGTATAATCAACCTTATCCATCGAAATAACAAACCCAGCTTCTCCATCAATAAAATCTTTTGAAAATTGACAATTAGGGTATGTTTCTTCAAATTTTCGAAAATCATCCTGATTAAATTTTTGAGCGGTGATTTGCCCAAAAGTTACCTGACAGCTTTCGGTTTGGTATTTTGTCAGAATTTGATTCATAAATGATAATTCTTCACCTTTTTCCCAATTTTCCATTTTGGACAAAGCCTCATTAAATAAAGATTTTAATACCTCTTGCTTAATGGCTAAGCTAGATTGCCGTTCTTGATTACGTAATTGTTGCATCTGGACCTGATAGCCACGGTCAAGCTCTTTTAACTGAATCAATTTTGATTCTTTTTTTTCAACAATTACTTTTTCTTTTTCCAAATCGAATTGTTGATCTATAGCTAGCAAGTCTTTATCTAGTTGAGCCTGCCCTTCCTGATAAGCTTTTTCAAGAACACTAGCTTTTAAATTTTCAATAGCAGTCATTAACCTGTACTCCTTTCAAGCCTTCTTTCAGTTCTTGTATTATTTTCATAAAAGTTAGGCCTATTAACCAACACGAAGAGTTAAAATGAAGGAAATAACAAAGGCTAAAATAGCATAGGTTTCAACCATAGCTGCCAAAATGGCACCTTTCATAAAGTCCTCTGGACGTTTGGCAAGAATTTGCATTGCTGAAACAGAAACATTACCTTGGTGTTTAGCTGAAAAATAACCAACAATTGCTACTGGAAGTGCTACAAAGAAATAAGCTACTCCTTTTTCTAGAGACATATCTGGTGTTAATTGCAACCAAATCAAGATACCAATAACAAATCCATACAAACCTTGTGTACCTGGTAAAAGCTGTAATATTAAAGCTGAGGCAAATTTTTCTGGCTCTTCTTTTAAAAGCGCTGCTGCAGCTTGTCCTGCCTTACCAACCCCATGGGCTGACCCCATACCACTCAAACTGACCGCGATAGCAATTCCCATAGCTGCAAAAAAAGCGCCCCCGTGAGTTGCAAAATATGATGCTAAGTTTTCCATTATTTTTCCTCCAATTGTTCTTCTCTATTAATTTTAAGATACTTTTCTGAATATTTAAGTGGTTGAAAAGCCTGCCCGCCACCTTGATAAAATTTACCAAAAAATTCTACAAACATTAATCTTGCCCCGTGAACATATCCTGACAAGAGTGATAAAAAGATATTTATAGCATGCAATAAGATAAATAGGATAATCCCAATGGTAAATCTACCGACTGGAGGAAAAATCCCAACAATTAAATTAAATGCAGAACCAATGCTCGCCCCTGATAATCCTAGCGCCATCAGTCTGGTAAAAGAAACCAAATCTCCAATATAGGAGCTGATATTATAAAGATTATACAGGCCTGAACCAATCCCTTTTAGGCTCTTAGCTTTAACAACAGCCACAATCACAATACCAATGGCATTAATTATTGCTAACCATTTACCTATAATTAATAAACCAACAAATTTTGGTATTGCTAAACCTATTGCAATCAATAGTAAGCCGATTAAGATGAAACACCAAGCAAATCCTGAACGATAGGCTTCACCGTAATCTTTCATTTTTACTTCTTGTAAACCACCCAATACCAGTCCAACTATGACTGTGATGAATCCGAATATAACGGATAATATCAATATTGACATGACATCAGTTTGAGTGGATAATATTGCAAAAGGAAGATTGAAGCCAAAAAACGAGCCATAAATCAGACCCCAAAGTGAAACAGCAAGTCCTAAGATATTGAAAAATGATAAAAAACGTTTTTGTTTTTCTTGCAATGAAAAGAGTTTCAAAGCTAAGAAAGTAGCTACAAACAAGAGTAAGCCGTAACCTAAATCCGCTACCATCATTCCAAAGAAGGTAAAGTAAAATGGTGCTAAAAATGGGGTTGGATCTTTTTCATTGTATTTTGGTAAAGCATACATCTCCGTAATCAATTCAAATGGACTAATTAGTGGATGATTCTTAAGTTTAATTGGTACTTTTTCCCAATCTGCCTCTGTAACTTCTTGGTCATCAATCATAATAGCTTGACCAAATTTTTTAGTGAGGACTTCTTTAACTCTAGCTATTGACTGAGTTTCACTCCATCCTTGGATTGTCACCAAGTGGCTAGTACTAGCCATTTTAGATTTTGATTGATGAAGATTATAAGTATCAATAACAGCATCAGTAGCTATTTGTAATTGCAGTAATTCCTGCCCAGAAGTTCCTAATTGACTTTCTAAGGCAATTTTCTCTTTTTCTAGTTTTGCAAGATTGTCATTATTAATTTTTATTACTTCCTCAGGCAATTTTGATTCCTGATAGTCGAGAGAGAGAAAATGGTATTCCTCAAGATTAACCTCATCTTCCTTATTCCAAAAAAGTAACAATCCAATTTCAGTTTCATCATGAAATATCTCTTCACAAACCATTTGCGAATTCTTTTTTAACTGCTCATAAATTTTGCCATCAGCAGTATTTGGTATTGTGCCGATTGCTCCTTGAAGAAATTGGTATTGACTAAGTTGGATGGGTAAGGTTTTCAGTGGAAGCCATTTAGAGAGAATTGCATTTAATGCTTTCAACTCAGATATCTTTTTGTTAACATTCTCTAACTTATTGATTCTTTGCGTTAATAGTTCTTGGACTAAACTAAATCTTTTATCAGCATCCTCTGCAAATAATTGTTCTAGCGAGACAGTTTGCTTCCCTTTTTTTAATGCTGAAATTTTACTTTCTTTAGGTAAAAAGTTTGAAAGAGAGGCTATTAATTTTTCTAGCTCTGCTTGCCTTGTTTGTAATACATGCAAATAATCATGTTCACTAATCGGACTTTCACCCATCAAATTATTAGTCTTAACTTGAGGAATTGTAACCTCTTGACTTTCGAAAGCGCTTTTCCAAGAATCTAACTGACTGATATCTCTTATTTCAACCGACTCCAATTCTTGCAGTGTCACTAGTAAATCATCTAAAATCTCTTTATTAAATAGAAAAGAAATTTTTCTCATTTGACTAATAGCCATAGGTACTTACCACCTTGTCTACTATTTGATTGATAATGGTTTCTTTATTATCCTTCATAATAGCTTCAGCTTTTTCTTTATTCATTTCTTGAGTACTTAGCACTTTGCTTTCCAGAAGTTTCAGCTGATTGATTAAGTCAAATTCTTTTTCTGTTAAAGCATTTTGAATTTCGACATCATAGGTAGCTTTCAACTTTGTAATCTCTTCATTTTTTTGAATTTTGTAGTCTTTTTTCTTTTGTAAAAAGCTATCGCTGATTGCTTTTGCTTCAGCTTCAATGCTTGTCATTTCTGTCAAAATTGATTGAGACATAGATTTCTCCTTTCTTACAAGACTTCAATTTAAAATTCACCAATTAAATTTAAGTAAGAATTTATTTTTGATATGCCATTCAAAAAAATTAAAAACCCAAATTTTAGGGAAATCCGGCAGACTCATTCTGCCATGCGATATCCCATAAAGTTTGGATCACTGATCATCTCAAAAATTTGGTTCAAACTCATTTGGGAGCTTGTAAAGACAAGCCAATTATTCACGCACTTAATCCTTACATAAATTGTATAAAATTATACTATTTATTTGTTTCGTTTTTAGTTGACCTGACACTGTCTAAAATTCTTTGTCTTGTACGATATTTATAAGTATACAATACTCCTTTTTTCTAAAAAAAGTAAGCTTTTGCATATTAAGTTGTATATTTTTTTATTTTTTTGATTAACTTAATATCCGGTTTAAGTCTTCATTAATATTTTAATTGATAAGCTTTCTGCTCTTAATGATCCATAGCTTGTAATTCTTGTTTTGTAATTACTTTGAAGTTTTTAAAGACAACGCCACCTAAGTAACCTGCTAGTAGACTTAAGATGATGCAGCCCACTGCTGTAATTAAAACCTTTACCATCGGGTTATATGCAAACATAACTGCAAATCCTGCAATCGGAGTGGCTGTTCCTGGCGTGTCATTTACAAGCCTCATCAAAGCAATTAACACACCACATGCTGCTCCGCCAAAGAAGTTGGTTACATATATTGGAATAGGATTAGCTGAAGTTACATCGGCCTGAGTCAAAGGTTCAATCGCAAATGCGATATTGTCTTTTCTTTCACCAAGCTTAAGTTTATAAAATAGGACACCGTTCATAAATGAAGAACCAAATACTGATAAGGCACCAATAGCCATTGGAATACCAGTGAGTCCTAACATAGCTGTCAAAGCCATTGAAGATAATGGAGCTGTTGCTACGACAACAATTGTTCCTCCAAGTATAATCCCCATAATTATTGGAGAACTTTGGGCAGTTGAAGTTAAGATTTCACCAATTGTTAAAAGTGTTTTATCAACTATTGGAGAAATTACTTTAGCAATAAGTCTTGTCATTGGTGCAGCAAAAACAATAATTGAAATTAAATCTAAACCACCGGGAATTTTTCTCTCCATCCATTTAACAACAAATGACATTAAATAACCAGCTATAAAACCTGGTAAAATTCCAAAACTAGTTACTGATAGACCAATTAACACTGCATAACCTGGTGTTACACCTACTGCAATAGCAACTAAAATAGCTGCTGCCACACCTCCCATTGATCCATTAGCAGCACCAACTTCACTTAGGAACTTAAATCCTAAAACTTGTCCAAAAAAAGAGTCTTGAAATGCTTCTACTAAAAATGAAGCACAAGCTGCTGCCGCAAGCGCACCCATAGCTTTAGTACCATGAGGTGCTTTATAGTTAAAAAGAGAAAATAATGCTAAAACGAGTAAAAGAAGACCTGTACCAATAATAATATCCATAAAAGATTTTCCACCATTCTTTAATAAAATTTTTTATTATAATAATTTTGCACATGCCTCTATACAGATAGAAGCATCATATGGGAATGCAGCCACTTGAACAACTGTTCGTGTGGGATAAGGCTTTTTAAATAAATGCAACATGATTTCATTTAAATGATTAAATTGTGATATATCATTTAAATATATCGTTAGTTTAAAAATTGCATTCAAATCAAGATTATTTTCTTGTAGAATACCTTTAATATTTGTGAAGGCTTGTCGACACTGCTCTCTAAAATCACTGGATACATTACCAGTTTCTGGATTAACTGGTAATTGACTAGAAAGATATAGGACATCCCCTTCAATTCTGGAAATAGAATATGGCCCAATTGGATTGGGATACTCACTCATAAATGAACCTCCTTTTTGATATAAATAAATTTTACATGAAATCGGATACATAGTCAATAAAAATTTATCATTTTAATAATTTTTTATTATCACGATAACTATTGTTTGTCTTTTAGGAGGAAATATATTACTATATAAGTAACAGAGCTGTAAAGGAAAATCAACATGAAAAGTGAACAATTAAATCATTGGAAAACTGTTATTGCATTTTTAAGTGGTGTTTTAGGAAAAAATTATGAAATTATTCTTCATGTGATTGATGAAGATGATATTTATATTGGTGAGATTGTCAATAATCATATTAGTGGTCGAACAAAGAATTCCCCTCTTACTACTTTTGCTTTAGATTTGATAAATAAAAAGGTTTATTTAGAAAAGGACTATGTTACAAATTATAAAGCAATTGTTAGCCCTGAAAATAAGGAAGTCCGTGGATCAACTTATTTTATAAAAAATGATCAGGGACAGTTAGAAGGTATGTTATGTATTAATTTGGACATTTCCGCTTATAAAAATATAGCTGCAAATGTTTTATCATTGGCTAATTTAGACCTAGGTCAACTGATTCCTGATTTAACTCAAAAAGCAACGACTATGACCCAAGAAGAAACAGTTGAAGTTTTATCTAACAATATCCAAGATATTATTAGTGAAATTATTGACCCTTCACTTATTAATCAAAACATTCAATTAAGTCAAGATGTCAAAATTGAAATTGTAACTAAATTATCTGAAAAAGGTGTCTTCCAACTCAAAGGAGCTGTTTCCAAGGTTGCTGAGATATTAAAAATCTCTGAACCTAGTGTTTATCGTTATCTAAAAAAAGTTGAAATGGATTGATTACGAATACTTAAAAGAAAAAGACTTCTAATAGTTTAGAAGTCTTTTTAATATCTATTGTAACCCAAAAATTAGCGAGACATAATATGATTTTTATTTAGATTTTTGAACTATAACAGCTTGTCCCTGACCACCGCCGATACATAAAGTTGCAAGTCCATATTCTACATCACGTTTATTCATTTCGGAAATCAAGGTCACTAAGATACGTGCACCAGAAGCCCCAATTGGGTGCCCAAGGGCAATTGCTCCGCCGTTAACATTGATTTTTTCTGGATCAAGATTTAATTCTTTTGCAACTGCAAGAGATTGCGATGCGAAAGCCTCATTTGCTTCAATCAAATCAATTTGTTCCATTTTTAAATTCGCTTTACTTAGAGCTTTGCGACTAGCAGGGATTGGACCACATCCCATTAGACTTGGTTCTACACCCGCACTAGCTGAGCTCAGAATGGTCGCTAAAATAGGCAAGCCTAACTGTTCAGCTTTTTCTCGACTCATAAGCAATAAAGCTGCAGCTCCATCATTGATACCAGATGCATTACCTGCAGTTACAGTACCATCTTCCTTAAGGAAAGAAGGACGTAATTTTGCTAACTTTTCAAGACTACTATCTGTTCTTGGGTACTCGTCCTGATCAACTATCAGATCCTCTCCACGACGTTGAGGAACTCTTACTGGAACTATTTCTTCATTAAAACGGTTTGATTCAATAGCTGCTTTTGCTTTAAGTTGACTATTTAAAGCAAATTGATCTTGCTCCTCTCTACTTATATTGTACTGTCGAGCAATATTTTCAGCAGTAATTCCCATGTGGTAGTTATTAAAAGCATCACTCAGACCATCTGAAATCATGGTGTCAACGACCTTGGATTCGCCCATTCGTGAGCCCCATCTTTGGTTAGTAATGACATATGGAGCCTGGCTCATATTCTCTGTACCACCAACTATAACAACCTCAGCATCACCAGAAAGAATTTTTAGGGCACCTAATTCCACGGACTTTAATCCAGAACCACAAACCATATCTAAGGTAAAGGCTGGCGTGGTAACAGGCAATCCGGCATAAATTGAAATCTGTCTTGCAACATTTTGTCCTAATCCTGCATGTAGGACATTTCCAAAAATAACTTCTTCCACTAAACCAGGAGCAATTTTTGTATCTTGTAAAATTTTCTCAACTACTGTCGTACCTAAATCTACGGCTGAAACAGTTTTAAAGGCACCTCCAAAGTTTCCAATTGGGGTTCTTAAAGCTGAAACGACAACTACTTCATTTGACATATATACTCCTTTTTTCTATTAATGAAACGCTTATATTTATATTATGTAATTATTGGTATTAATTATGGCTATAGTTTGGTTATAATAGATATCACAAAAATTTATTAAAGATAAGGTGTTTACGAACATTATCAATCTATTCTATTTTATAAAAATTGTTATTTGCAATTATAACTTAACCAAGGCCACTGCCAGGTGTCACAACTCACAACCTGCCCTTAGTAATTATATAAAAACAATTGAATTTGAGGAAGACATAACCCTTTTTTTCGGAAAAAAGGTAGATTAGTTGGTTTAGCCAGTATTGGGGAAAGATTTTATGAAAATGCAAAACTAGTCATTTCATCTCACGAACAATTAACAGCTTTTTAAGGAATGCTTCTAAGAAATACAAAGAACAAACCACATTTGGTATATCTGAATTGATCTCTGGTATTGTCTTTTCTGAACTAATTCCTTTATTAATCGAAAATATCCCAGATATTAAGTTTACCATAATTAAAGTCGGATCATATGAATTGCAGAAGAAATTAATTTTGAAAGAAGTTAATAAAGAGTACCAGAGTTTAAACTTTTTTGATAAATCACTTCATCAAGTTCAATGATTTTACTGTTCTCCTTTGGATGAGCAAAAGAGGCAAAGCAAATAGGAATCACCATGCATACCACAAAAAAAGCTGATAAAAGGTAAATTGAGAACTGAGTCAGTTAGAGGAACAATATCTAGAACCAAATTTTTATAGGATTTTGCAACCCTATTTTTTAAGTAATTGGGAGTTGCATCATATAAAACGGCAGCTCCTCCCGACATCCCAAAGAATAGGGTTGAGACAAACAACCTTATTCCCCTAAAAACGAGCTTGTACAAGTAATTCCTTACCAAGAACAATAGCAACCATCATTTTCAAGCCCCAATGTAAAAATCCCAAAATAGAGCTCACAAGAACGGCGAAAATGATAATCTGTGTACTTGTAATCGGAACTTTCGCCAGTGCTTTAAGAAATAACTGGACAGATGGTGAGCTGGCAACAGCATTTCCTGTTACTAACAAAATAGTCATTTGCATTGCAAAAAATAAGAAACCCGAGAAATCATTTACCCAACCAAAGGTAATTCCACCCGCCTTCTTATCACTTATTAAAGGTGCTTTAGTCAATGCCATAATAACAACTAAAAAAGTTAATATAAAAGTTATGAGTCACTCAAGAAGTGAAAAGTTATCATGCTTTGCTATTTCAATGATTACTTAATAATGAAACCGTTCTCATTTTTTTGAAAATTTCAGTATCTTATTCATTCTATAATTCATAGTTATGAAAATATATTCCTGTATTAAATAAACAAAAAAAGCACTAATTCTAAAATTAGTGCTTTTCAAATTATCTAAGATAATCTAAATCAAATAGTTAAATTATTTTTTTAGGTTATAGAATGATTTGATACCTTTGTATTGAGCAACTTCACCAAGTTGATCTTCGATACGAAGTAATTGGTTGTATTTAGCAATACGGTCAGTACGTGATAATGAACCAGTTTTGATTTGTCCAGCGTTAGTTGCAACTGCGATGTCAGCGATTGTTGAATCTTCAGTTTCACCTGAACGGTGAGATACAACTGCAGTGAATCCAGCTTCTTTAGCCATTTCAATAGCTTCAAAAGTTTCTGTCAAAGTACCGATTTGGTTAACTTTGATAAGGATTGAGTTAGCAGCTTCTTCTTTGATACCACGAGCTAAGTATTCAGTGTTTGTAACGAAGAAGTCGTCACCAACTAATTGAACACGTCCGCCTAGGCGTTCAGTAAGAGCTTTCCAACCATCCCAGTCATTTTCATCCATACCATCTTCGATAGTAATGATTGGGTATTTGTTAACTAATTCTTCAAGGTAATCAATTTGTTCTGCAGAAGTACGAACTGCTCCGCCTTCTCCTTCAAATTTAGCGTAGTCGTATACTTTACGTTCTTTATCATAGAATTCAGATGACGCACAGTCGAAACCAATCATGATTCCGTTTTCGCCAGCTTCATATCCAGCAGCTTCGATAGCTTTAAGGATAGTTTCTACACCATCTTCAGTGCCATCAAATTTAGGTGCGAATCCACCTTCGTCACCAACAGCTGTTTCAAGACCACGTTCTTTAAGGATTTTCTTAAGAGCATGGAATACTTCAGCACCCCAACGTAGAGCTTCTTTAAATGTTGTAGCACCTACAGGCATGATCATGAATTCTTGGAAGCGATTGGAGCATCTG
>CAACWJ010000073.1_pt1 | contig 63270 bp, 60 predicted proteins | sample 2275621 | NCBI WGS metagenome assembly CAACWJ01 (sample SAMEA5312456, study PRJEB27640) | indoor metagenome | biome: indoor environment; feature: uncontrolled; material: polymer tiles stone | place: Germany | collected 2014-07-07
TTTGCAAATTGGTCTGCAAGCATTGCTGCTGCAGGAATCTCAATCATAATACCAACTTGGATATCATCTGAAACTGCGATACCTTCAGCAACAAGTTTTGCTTTTTCTTCATCAAATACTGCTTTTGCAGCTCTAAATTCTTTAAGTAAAGCAACCATTGGGAACATGATACGAAGTTGTCCATGTACAGAGGCACGTAATAATGCACGCATCTGAGTACGGAACATACCATCTCCAGTTTCTGAGATAGAAATACGTAATGCACGGAAACCTAAGAATGGATTCATTTCTTTTGGAAGGTCAAAATAAGGAAGCTCTTTATCTCCACCAATATCCATTGTCCGAACTACAACTGGTTTACCATTCATTCCTTCAAGAACTGCTTTATATGCTTCATATTGCTCATCTTCAGTTGGGAAATCTTGTGAGTCCATGTATAAGAACTCAGTACGGTAAAGTCCTACTGCTTCAGCGCCATTTTCATTGACACCTTCAACATCTTTAGGAGTACCAATATTTGCAGCTAATTCGAAATGTTTGCCATCAGCAGTTACTGTTTCAGCATCTTTAAGTAATGCCCATTCAGCTTTTTGTTTAGCATATGCTTCGCCAGCTGTTTTGAATGCAGTAATTTCTTCTTCGCTAGGGTTGATAATAACTTCACCAGTAATACCATTAACAGCAATCATATCGCCATCGCTGACACGTTTAGTGATATCGTTAGTTCCTAGTACGGCAGCAATTTCAAGTGTACGAGCCATAATAGCTGAGTGACTTGTACGTCCACCAATATTAGTTACAAATGCTTTAACATATTTTTTATCCAATTGTGCAGTATCAGAAGGAGTTAAATCATGAGCAATCACGATAGATTCTTCATCGATAGTAGCAGGATTAGGTAATTTAACACCAAGCAAATGTGCTAAAACACGTTTTGCAACGTCACGGATATCTGCAGCACGTTCTTGCATGTATGGATTATCTTCCATACCTTCAAAAATAGTGATGAACATATCTGTAACTTCTTTAAGACCAGTTTCAGCATTAGTTTGTTTTGCACGAATTGTTTCTTTGATTTGGCTAATCATTTCTGGATCAGCTAATACCATCAAGTGAGCGTCAAATACTGAAGCTGCTTCTTCGCCTAAGCTCTCTACTGCTTTTTCGCGGATAACAGAAAGCTCGTCTTGTGAAGCTTGTAATGCTACATCAAGGCGAGCTTCTTCTGCGTTTGTATCTTCGACTGTAACAGTCTCAAATGACAAATCCGGTTGAACTAGTAGATATGCTTTAGCAACAGCAACACCATCAGAGGCTGCGATTCCTTTAAGCATTTCTGTCATAATATTATGCCAATCCTTCTTTTGTCATTGTTTCTTCGATTGCTGCGATTGCATCTTCAGCATCAGCACCTTCAGCTGAAATTGTAACGTCAGCACCTTGACCAACACCAAGGCTCATAACGCCCATGATTGATTTAAGGTTAACTGCTTTACCTTTGTAGTCTAAAGTAATATCTGAAGCAAATTTGCTTGCAGTTTGTACTAATAAAGTAGCTGGACGTGCGTGAATTCCTGTTTCTGCAACAATGTGAAAATCTTTTGAAGCCATAGTATGGTTCTCCTTTAATAGTTGTGTATTTTTGAGCTATCAGATGATAACCCTTACAATAACAGATTATAGCATATTGTGTTTTAATTTTCAAGATTAAATCTCTACTCTAGGAAAAAAGCTATGCTATTTTCTCCCAAATTTTCAATCTTTCATAAATTATATTTCATTCTCATATTTCCCATAGTGTTCCTATTAATGAGGGTTTTAATAATATCTCGATTTACAATAATGTAGAAAAAATGTTATCAACTTCTTATAAATATTTTCTATATTGATATTATGTCAGCCCACCATTTAATTAATCAAATTATCCCCTTTTTTTTCAATTTAAAAGATATTGGCAAATCCTTATTTGACAGGGTTCACACAATATATAGTTGTTAGAATTAAAACCAACCCCAAAATATTGTGTTTTTTTCAGAGAAAAATCTTGCTTTTTATTTCTAAATTTTATATGCTATTAGTATTGAAATTCTCAGTTGAGAAAAAATTGAAGGAGAAGATACATGATTACTGTTTATTCAAAAAACAACTGCATGCAATGTAAAATGACCAAAAAATTTCTTGATCAAAATGGAGCAAGCTACAAAGAGATTAACATTGATGAACAGCCAGAACAAGTCGAGTATGTAAAAAGTTTAGGATTTGCCTCTGCACCTGTTATTGAAAGTGGCGATATTGTCTTTTCTGGATTCCAACCAGCTAAATTAAAAGAACTAATAAAGTAATTAAGGAAATAATAAATGAGTTTAAAAGATATTGGCGAAATTTCTTATTTTCGTCTTAACAATGAAATAAACCGTCCAGTCGATGGTAAAATCCCATTACATAAAGATAAAGAAGCATTACAAGCTTTTTTTGAAGAAAATGTAATCCCTAACACAAAGCCTTTCGCTTCAATTACAAAAAAAATTGAGTACCTTTTAAAACATGATTACATTGAATCAGAGTTTATCTCAAAATACTCAAAAGAATTTATTGAAGAGTTAGCTAGTATTATCAAAAATGAAAACTTCCAGTTTAATTCCTTTATGGCTGCTTATAAGTTTTATCAGCAATATGCTTTAAAGACTAACGATGGTGAGTATTACTTAGAAAGTCTTGAAGACCGTGTCATGTTTAATGCTCTTTATTTTGCTGATGGTAATGAAGAATTAGCAAAATCAATCGCAATTGAAATGGTTAATCAACGTTATCAACCAGCTACTCCTTCATTTTTAAATGCTGGACGTAGTCGACGTGGTGAATTAGTTTCTTGTTTCCTTATTCAAGTTACTGATGATATGAACTCAATTGGTCGCTCAATCAACTCAGCCCTCCAATTATCAAGAATTGGTGGTGGTGTTGGTATCACACTTTCTAACTTGCGTGAAGCTGGTGCACCTATTAAAGGATATGCTGGAGCAGCCTCAGGTGTTGTTCCCGTTATGAAATTATTCGAAGATAGTTTCTCTTATTCTAATCAATTAGGTCAACGTCAAGGTGCTGGTGTTGTCTACTTAGACGTTTTCCATCCAGACATCATTGCCTTTTTATCAACTAAAAAAGAAAATGCTGACGAAAAGGTTCGTGTTAAAACCTTATCACTTGGATTAACTGTTCCAGATAAATTTTATGAATTAGCTCGTAATAATGATGATATGTATCTCTTTAGTCCATATAGTGTGGAAAAAGAATATGGTATTCCTTATAATTACATTGATATTACTGCAATGTATGATGAGTTAGTTGCTAATCCTAAAATTACAAAAACTAAAATTAAAGCTCGTGATTTAGAGACTGAAATTTCTAAACTACAACAAGAATCAGGCTACCCATATATCATTAATATTGATACAGCAAATAAAGCAAATCCAGTTGATGGTAAAGTTATCATGAGTAACTTGTGTTCTGAAATTCTTCAGATTCAAAAACCTAGTGTCATTAATGACGCACAGGAATTTGTTGAAATGGGAACTGATATTTCATGTAATCTTGGATCAACTAATATTTTAAATATGATGACATCTCCTGATTTTGGAGCTTCAATTAAAGCCATGACACGTGCACTAACATTTGTTACGGATTCTTCACAAATTGAAGCTGTGCCAACAATTAAAAATGGTAACCAACAAGCACATACCTTTGGTTTAGGTGCAATGGGACTTCATTCTTATTTGGCTCAACATCATATTGAATATGGTAGCCCTGAATCAGTTGAATTCACTGATATTTACTTTATGTTAATGAATTACTGGACCTTGGTTGAATCGAACAATATTGCTCGTGAAAGACAAACCACATTTACAGGCTTTGAGAATTCAAAATACGCTGATGGTAGTTACTTTGATAAATACGTGACTGGTAAATTTGTTCCTCAGACTGAATTTGTTAAGGATCTTTTCAAGGATCATTTTATTCCTCAGGCATCAGACTGGGAGACTTTACGTCAGGCTGTTCAAAAAGATGGTCTCTACCACCAAAACCGCCTTGCTGTCGCTCCTAATGGGTCAATATCATATATCAATGATTGCTCCGCTTCTATTCATCCAATTACACAAAGAATTGAAGAACGTCAAGAGAAGAAAATTGGTAAAATCTATTACCCTGCAAATGGACTTTCAACTGATACAATTCCCTACTACACATCTGCTTATGATATGGATATGCGTAAGGTTATTGATGTATATGCTGCTGCGACGAAACACGTTGACCAAGGTTTGTCACTAACATTATTCTTACGAAGTGAATTACCTAAAGAACTTTATGAATGGAAATCTGAAAGCAAGCAAACAACACGTGACCTTTCAATTCTCCGAAATTACGCCTTTAACAAAGGCATTAAATCCATTTACTATATTCGTACATTTACTGACGATGGTGAAGAAGTTGGCGCAAATCAATGTGAATCATGCGTGATTTAATTGGTATAGAAGCAATAGATGCTTAAGTATCTATTACCTCTACGGCAGTCTGTTTTTGTTGGTAATTTATTTATTCTCAACTGTACTAAAATACTTATAGAAACATATTTGTACCAGTAGGACTTTGGTCGGTTCTACTGGTTTATCTCGTTATTATTAACGCACTTTACTACTCTTTAGGAGATCATTTTTCTATGACAACATATTATGAAGCAATTAACTGGAATGAAATCGAAGACGTGATTGACAAGTCTACATGGGAGAAATTAACTGAACAATTTTGGTTAGATACTCGTATTCCTTTATCAAATGACTTAGATGACTGGCGTAAATTGCCTGCCAAAGAAAAAGACCTTGTCGGAAAAGTCTTTGGTGGCCTAACTCTTCTAGATACCATGCAATCTGAAACTGGTGTTGAAGCAATTCGTGCTGATGTTCGTACGCCTCATGAAGAAGCTGTATTGAACAATATCCAATTTATGGAATCAGTTCATGCAAAATCTTACTCCTCTATTTTTTCAACTTTAAATACTAAAAAAGAAATTGAAGAAATTTTTGACTGGACTAATAGCAATGAATTCTTACAGAACAAAGCTAAAATCATCAATGACATCTATGAAAACGGCGATGCCTTACAAAAGAAAGTTGCCTCAACTTATCTAGAAACATTTCTTTTTTACTCAGGTTTCTTTACACCTCTGTATTACCTAGGAAATAACAAACTAGCTAATGTGGCTGAAATCATCAAATTAATCATCCGTGATGAGTCTGTTCACGGAACCTACATTGGTTACAAATTCCAACTTGGATTCAATGAATTATCTGAAGAAAAACAAGAGGATTTTAAAGAATGGATGTATGATTTACTTTATCAATTGTATGAAAATGAAGAAAATTATACAAAATCACTTTATGATCAAGTAGGGTGGACTGAGGAAGTTATGACATTCCTTCGCTATAATGCCAATAAAGCTTTGATGAACCTAGGTCAAGATCCTTTATTCCCTGATACAGCAAATGATGTCAATCCAATTGTTATGAACGGAATTTCTACCGGAACCTCAAATCATGACTTTTTCTCACAGGTAGGTAATGGATACTTACTCGGATCTGTTGAAGCTATGACGGAATCAGATTATGATTTCGGAAAAGAAGCTTAATCTTTATTAAATAGTTTCCAATTAATTAATAAACCTCAAGTAGATTAACTACTTGAGGTTTTTATTTATTTCTTTTTGAAATTGATTGATTCTTTAGAATCTTTCAGCACTAATTTTTTGTCTTTTAATTCATAAGGTAAGTTCTTATTGATATCATTTTTTGAAATTCCAGGGACATCCTTATTGACACTAGTTACTTTAACAGTGTGCATCAATTGGTTAACATCACCTGAGAAGACTTTAAATGAGATTTGTCCAGTTGCTTTGTCATATTCGCCGTTAGATTGGATAGCAGATTTTTGAAACTCTTTATCTAGCTCATCTTCAAGTTCTTGGGTTTTTGGTCGAGCAGATTCAAATGCTTTTCTTGTTTCATCATCTAAATCATCTAAACTAACATTGTTATCAGAGAAGCTTTTCTTCAATGTTTCATCAAATTTCTTAACAATAGCATTTACTAGATATTTTTTATCAAAAGTCGATTTTACAACTACTTCTGCTTTTCCATCTTCAACAGTCATGACAACTTTAGGTACCTTGACCATCTTTTTAGGTTCAATACCTATTTCTTTATCATAGGAGCCTAAAGATTTATAAAATTCTTTGTAATATTGGTCACCAAGTTCTGTCGCCGTCCATTTGCCTTCAATACTACCTGTTTGAAAACGATAAAAGGCAAAGATTCCTACAATTGCTAAAATAGCAACTAATGCTAAAAGTAATTTCCCGAAAATTGATTTCTTTTTTTTCATAATAACTCTCCTGTTTCATTTAGCATTATAACATTTAGAATTTTATAATGCAATTTTCATCTGACTTTAGGAATATGGAGATATTTTGAATAAATAAAATTTTATACTTTTCTAAATCCTTTCTATGCATCTCCCCTTTTGATATAATAGGTCTATGTCAAAAAAAATTAAAGAATTTACAAAATGGACTGTTTTATTAGTACTGACCGGAATAAGTGCGGCTATTGCTGCCAGTTTAATGATCTTTCTCATTGAACTTATTCAAGGATTGAGCTTTGGAATTACGCATGGAAGTTTTGATGACCAAATCTCTTATGTCAATCCAATCCGACGGTTTTTTTCAGTCTGCTTGTCTGGGCTCCTGGCAGCATTTGGTTGGCACTATTTAAGTAAATACTTAAACCCAAGTCCGACAATTACAGAAATAGTTCATAAAGATAAGGAACCAAAACCCAGCGCCAACTTTCTCCATGGTCTGCTTCAGATGGCGACCGTTTCTATGGGGTCACCTTTAGGTCGAGAAGGTGCTTCCAGAGAAGCTGCTGTGGCGATAACTGGAAGTTGGTTACCCTTTATTAAGCTGGATAAAAATAAAACCATCCTACTCTTAGCCTGTGCTTCTGGAGCGGCCTTGGGTGCTGTCTATAATGCTCCCTTAGCGACCCTCATTTTTATCATGGAAAATGTCCTCCTATCATGGTCTTGGAAAAATGCTTATGCTGCCAGTGTAACATCTTTTATTGCAGTTGGTTTTGTAAACTTAGTATTTGGTAGCGAGATTCAGTATAAAATTCAGCAGTTAGAATGGAACACTGACCTCTTTATATGGTCCCTAATCTCAGGCTGTCTTCTAGCCATCATCATCTACACCTACAAAAGTTTACTTGAAAGTTCACCTAAAAAAGATCCCAAATCTATAAATTATTTGATTTTTGTCCCACTGTCCTTCATCCTTGTAGCTATCTTAAGTCTTTATTTTCCTGAAATTTTAGGCAATGGCAAAGCAGGTTTGATTTACTATTTCAACCAACCCTTTTCAGCCACATATGCTTTTCCACTCTTTTTGGCAAAAGCCTTAGCAGTTTATATTACCTTTTATGCCGGAGCTTATGGTGGTAGAATTGCACCTTCCATGATGATGGGCGGCGCTTTGGGACTATTTACAGCCCAATTATCAAATATGATTCTCCATAGTCATATACCCATCCAATTTGCAATCTTAATTGGTGCAGCCTTATTTTTAGCTATAATCAATAATATTCCAATTGCAGCAGTTCTTTTCTTACTTGAAATTACTGGTCAGCCACTAATCAATGGAATTCCAGTAGCTATGGCAATGGCCTCAGCATATCTTACAATATATTTCTTAAAAAAATTTGCCCCAAAAAAAAGTAGAAAAGTTTAACTTTTCTACTTTTTTTCTTATAACTGATTTGGAACTTCGTTTAGAAGATCATTGATTTTACTTGCATCAGAGCCACCAGCCATAGCCATATCTGGTTTACCACCACCTCGACCTGAAACAATTGGAGCTAAAGCTTTGATCACATTACCTGCATGAAGTTCTTTTGATTTACTTGCAACTAAGACATTAACTTTTTCACCAATTGCTGCAACCAAGATTAGGATATCAGAGTAATCTTTTTGTTTCCAATTGTCAGCAAAAGTACGGAGAGCACTTGCATCAGAAACTGAAACTTGTGTTGCAATATAAGTATGTCCATTAACTTCTTTAACATCTTTAAAGACATCGCCAGCTTGAGCGGCTGCTGCTTTTTCTTTCAATTCAGCAACTTCTTTTTGCAATTCACGTACTTGTTCATTCAAACTTGCAACTTTTGTAGGGACTTGTTCAATTTGAGGAGCTTTAATAGTACTTGCAATTTCTTTCAAAGCATCTTCTTCTTTACGATAAGCCTCAAATGCTTGCTTACTTGTTACTGCTAGGATACGACGAGTTCCTGAACCAATTCCTTCTTCTTTAACAATCTTGAACAGACCAATTTCAGAAGTGTTTGAAACGTGTGTTCCACCACAAAGTTCAACAGAATAATCGCCAATAACAACGACACGAACTAACTTCCCATATTTTTCACCAAAGAGCGCCATAGCACCCATTGATTTAGCAGTTTCAACATCAGATTCAATCGTTTGAACTTTAATAGCATTCCAAATTTGTTGGTTAACTTCTTCTTCAATACGACGTAACTCTTCAGCAGTAACTGCCTCAAAATGAGTGAAGTCAAAACGAAGGAATTCTTCTTCATTTAATGAACCTGCTTGAGTAGCATGTTTGCCAATAATATTATGCAAAGCAGCATGAAGCAAGTGAGTTGCAGTATGGTTTTTCTCTACTGCAAAGCGACGTTTGTGGTCCACTTTGAGCATATATTTTGTGCCAACTGATAAGTTTGCTAAAACCTCAACTGTATGAAGTGCTTGACCATTTGGTGCTTTTTGTACATCAATTACATTAGCAATAACTTCACCATTATCATTTAAAATAACACCATGGTCAGCAACTTGTCCACCCATTTCAGCGTAGAATGGTGTTTGGTCAAATACTAATAAGGCTTGTCCTTCTGATACGGCTTCACTACGTTGATTATCCACAACAATTACTGATAACTGACCTTCTAATTTTTCTCTATCATAGTTAAATTCAGATAACTCAGTGATATTTGCAAGAGTTTCATTTTGCATGCCCATTGAACCACCTTTAACCACAGCAGCACGCGCTCGGTCTTGTTGTTCTTTCATAGCAGCTTTGAAGCCATCATGATCAATCTTATAACCGGCATCTTCTGCCATTTCCTCAGTCAATTCTACCGGGAAACCATAAGTGTCGTAAAGTTTAAAGATATCTTTACCTTCAAGTGTATCTTTACCCTCCTCTTTTAACTGTGCTAACAATTGATCCAAATGACCAGAACCAGCATCGATGGTACGAGCAAATGTTTCTTCTTCACGTTTAACGATTTTTTCAATGAAATCTTTTTTCTCTAAAATTTCAGGGTAGTAAGATTCCATGATTTGACCAACAACCATTACTAATTTGTAAAGGAAAGTTTGGTTAATGCCTAGACGACGACCATGCATAACCGCACGACGAAGCAAGCGACGTAATACATATCCGCGACCTTCGTTACCAGGAAGTGCCCCATCACCAATTGCGAAAGATAGAGCACGAATATGGTCAGCAATAACTTTAAAGCTCATATTGTCGCCATCTTGATCATAAGTTTTACCAGAAAGTGTTTCAACTTCACGAATGATTGGCATAAACAAATCTGTTTCAAAGTTAGTTTTAGCACCTTGCATAACAGCTACTAAACGTTCTAGACCAGCACCCGTATCAATGTTTTTGTTAGGTAATTCTTTATATTCAGAACGAGGAACTTCAGGATCAGCATTAAATTGTGACAAAACAATGTTCCAAATTTCAATGTAACGATCATTTTCTAAGTCTTCTTCTAAAAGACGAATACCAATATTTTCGGGATCGAAGGATTCACCGCGGTCAAAGAAAATCTCTGTATCAGGACCTGAAGGACCCGCACCAATTTCCCAGAAGTTTTCTTCCAAAGGAATTAAGTGACTTGGCTCAACGCCAAGAGCGATCCAACGGTTGTAAGAATCAGTATCAGCTGGATAATAAGTCATGTATAGTTTTTCTTTAGGGAAATCAAACCATTCTGGACTTGTTAACAACTCAAATCCCCATTCAATAGCTTCATCACGGAAATAATCACCAATTGAAAAGTTACCAAGCATTTCAAACATGGTATGGTGACGAGCAGTCTTGCCAACATTTTCAATATCGTTAGTACGGATTGATTTTTGTGCATTTGTAATACGTGGATTTTCTGGAGTGACAGACCCATCAAAATATTTCTTTAAAGTTGCAACCCCTGAGTTAATCCACAATAGTGTTGGATCATTTACAGGAACAAGATTTGCAGATGGTTCCACTGAGTGACCTTTTGATTTCCAAAAGTCTAACCACATCTGGCGAATTTCAGCTGATGTTAATTTTTTCATAAGTTTACCTTCTTTACATTTTTAAAAACAAAACAAGCCCATTGGACAGAGGGCGAAAACCGCGGTACCACCTCTATTCAATGAGCTTGTCATTATCTTTAGTTATTATTCAATTTGATAGTTAAGTAGCAAATTTATCAGATTGTCCATGACTTGCATCACCCGTCACTTTTCTGGTTCAAATCTTAATAGATTATTCTTAACTTACTAATTATACTGTCTTTTTCAGCAAAGGTCAAACAAAAGCTGATTATTTATCAACTGATGTTTTCAATGCACTATTAGCAGATTGTTTATCAGAAGCAAATTGAGATAAGATATTTGAGAATGCTTTATCTTTAATTTTGACATTTGCTCTATCTAACTCTTTTGCGATAACTTTGTTTTGGAAAGCAGTATCATTGTTTTTTTCATCCAAAATAATTTCTTTTAGACGAGTTTTATATTCTTTCCAATCAGCTTTCTTATCTTCTTTCTTAGCCATGTTAACAATGTAATATTTCTTCTGATAAGTAGAAGGGTCCATTACTGAAATTAACTCTGATTTTTCACCAGCTTTTAATTTGCCAGCTTCTTTAATAACATCACTTGGCAAGCTTTTGTCAGACGAATCAAAGGTATAATCTACTTTTTTCTTTTCATTAACAGTATTCTTTTTAGCAATATCTTCGAAATTAGCACCTTCTGCTTTTGTTTCTTCTAATACTTTTTTAGCTTTTTCTTCATCATCTAAAGTAATGACTTGAGTAGTCATCTTAGGTGTGTAGTTATCATAGGCTTTTTTGTAATTAGCATCTGTTAATTCTTTTTCAGCTTCTTGCTTAACTGCATATGTGACTAGCATGGTTGTACGAATTTGTTTTTTATATGTTTCAGTTGTCATACCAGCTTGTGAAAGTGCTTCAGAGAATGATGCCCCATATTGTTCAGCAGTTTTATTGTATGACTTTTCTACTTCTTTATCAGATACTTTTTTACCATATTGGCCTTCAAAAACACGCGATAAAATTAAACTGAGCATTGATTGTTGTGCAGCTTGTGTTGTCTTTGCTTCATTATAAAAGTCAGTTACAGTGATTGTATCACCCTTCATTGAAACCAGTTTAGTATTGTCATTTGTTGAATTACATGCTGCTAATGTCATTACTGATGCAAGTGTAATAAAACCAGTAATTAACTTATTAGATTTTTTCATTAAATTATTAGCTCCTTTTTTATCTTTAACCAAATCATTATAACATATTTTCTTAAAACTTTCTTAATCTGGTAAGTCAATTACCTCTTGGTTTTTGCGGACCATTAATAAACCATCCGATAGAGGCAGAAGAGTGGCGGTCAGTCCTGGATTGTCCAACGTAGCTTCAAACAGTCTTTGCAGTCCACGGTAGATTGTCCGCTGCCCACGACGAACTTCCTCAATCGGCTTTACAATATCCCCACCTTGAAAAATATCATCAAAAACGATCATCCCACCGACTTTTAAATGCTTGAGAATTTCAGGTAGAAAGACAATGTACTTGGATTTGGCAGAGTCCATAAAGACAAAATCAAATTCTTCATCCAAGTTTGTAATTAAGTCAGCAGCATCACCTTCAAGTAATTGGATTTGATTACGTCTATCAAATTTTGCAAAGTTTTCTTTAGCAAAAGTAATCATTTCTTCGTTACGATCGATTGTTACTATTTTTGATTGCGGTGCATTTTCAGCCATCAAAAGTGCTGAAAAGCCAATCGCTGTACCAATTTCCAGAATTTTCTCAGGCTGTAAGCTTTGCATTAATAATCGGAAGTAAGCCACTACTTCGTGCTGAATAATGGGAATATTTTCTTGCCGAGCGAATGCTTCAAGCTCAGCTAAAAATCCTGTATTTTGTTTTTGTTGTTTTCTCATAAAATGCACAATGTCATCCTTTATAACAGGACGACGCATATTATGATTTGCATTCTTACTATATGAATTTACCATAAAAATAGCATATCACAGACAATCAACCAGTGTCAAGAAGAGCGCTGTCTAGGGATTTCTTCTTTGAATCGAAATTTAGAAAATATAGAATCTGATTAAGAAGACATACTCCTTCATACCTCTTAATCAAATTCTTTCCTGTTATCTAATTATTCACTTTTTAAAGCTAAATCCAATCGACTTCTGAATGATTTGCAGGTTTGTTCAATCTCTTTAGACCTAGCAATTGCTGAAATGACTGCTATACCATTTGCTCCTGCTTTAATTATTGGTTCAATATCATTTTGACCTATACCACCAATAGCAACTATAGGAAGGCTTTGATTTACTTGTCTGATGGCTTGGATACTACTTGTTCCCACCGCCTCTTGAGCATCAACCTTTGATTGTGTTGAATGGTATGGACCAACACCAATATAATCAAGCAAGTCAATCTCTGACTTTTCATACTCTTCCAGATTATTAACAGACAAGCCCAAAATTTTATTGCCAATCTGCTGTCTGGCTTCTTGGACAGAAATATCTTTTTGACCAATATGTAAGCCATCAGCATCTAACTTTTTAACAAGATCAATATCATCATCAATGATAAAGGGAACGTGATAAGTTTGACAAAGTAGATGTAATTGCTTAGCTAGCTCTTCTTTTTCTTGACCTACCATAGCATTTGGTCCTTTTTCTCGAAATTGAAAACAGTTCACCCCACCTTTTAATGCATTCTCAAGTGTACGAATCAAGTCGCCATTGGGACAGTTTGAAGTTCCACAGACAAAATACAAGCTTAACATCTCAATTCTCCTCTAACAGATTTTGATAAGTAATTAAGTCATTTACATTGATGGTGTAAAGATGGTCAATAAATGCTTCTTGAAAACTGGCTGGTCCCTTCACATATGATTCTTGCTCTGCCAATTCTCCGGCGATATTATAAAGAGATAAGGATTCTATCATGCATTCAAAATACTGGTCTTTTTCTGCAATACCAATAAAGGCAGCTAAGAAAGCCCCAAGTAAGCAGCCGGTACCTGTCACTAATGGCATCAGGGGGCTACCATTTGCGAGTTGAACAACCTTCCCTTGGCAAGCAATGGCATCCTCCTTACCTGAAATCACGATTGGAATTCCAAGTTCATGGTTAGCCTTCAGGGCTAGTTCGGAAATTGAGCCATTATAGGAACCATCAGGACCTTTTGCACTTTGTTCTTCTCCAAGAATTGCTGCAATCTCACTGGCATTTCCTCTAAGAACGCTGATTTCTCGATTTTTCAGAATTTCTTTGGAAAGGTCCAACCTAACTTTACTAGCACCAGCAGCAACTGGATCAAAAATAACAGGAATCTGGTGCTTGTTAGCAACTGCTATGGCTGATTCAAATAGAGAGATATTATCATCTGAAAAAGTCCCAATATTAATCAGTATTGCATTGGCAACAGGAACTAAACCTCTCAAATCCACTAGCGATTCACTCATTGCAGGAGCTGCGCCAATAGCCAACAAACCATTTGCAGTAAAATTTTTAACAACATTATTGGTAATACAAATAATAAGTTGATTTTTTTCTTTGAGCTTTTCTAAGAACATTCTATTCTCCTTTAAAAGTAACATGATTAACTGGGCCATTTCCATGTCCCAATTCTGGTGCTGTTTTGATGGCGCAAGTGATAAAGGCTTTAGCCAATTGGACAGCTTCCTGTACAGTTCGTCCTTTAGCCATTTCTGCTGCACAAACGGCCGCAAAAGTACATCCTGTTCCATGTGTATGTTTGGTATTAATTCTTTCAGCATTAAGGGTAATTAGACCTTGATCCTCTAAAAACAAGAAGTCTTTCGCCTTCCCACTACTGTGACCGCCCTTGATAAGTACATTCTTAACCTGATATTTGCTTTGAATTTCAAAGCCAGCTTTGATAATACTTAACTCATCTTTAAGGGGATAACTTACAAGTACTTCTGCCTCTGGTAAATTAGGTGTGACAAGTGTAGCTAAAGGAAGTAATTCCTGCTTAAGTTCCTCAACAGCTTCCTCAGAGATTAGTCTATCACCACTAGTAGCGACCATTACTGGGTCTAAAATATAAGGTTTTTTAAATTTTCTCAAATACTCTCCAACTATTTTTATCATTTCAGGCGTCGCTAACATGCCACTTTTAACGGCTTGTGGAGGAATATCTTCAAAAACGACGTCCAATTGATCTCTGATCATTTGACCATCAACAGTCATGACTGATTTTACACCTTGTGTATTTTGTGCAACGATACTAGTGATGACTGCCATCCCATAAGTTTCTCTAGCTTGGAAACTTTTCAAATCAGCCATAGCTCCTGCACCACCACTTGGATCTGTTCCGGCAATTGTTAATACTGTATCTAAATGTGACATTTTAATCTTCCTATCTTTCTTAGTCCACTGCCATTTAAAAGAAACGTCTTTCATGTTGGCGAGATTTAATAAAATTATCAACCAGTTGCATTTTACTACTGTTCGATAATTATTCTGCATAAGTATCAATCATCCTAAAATAATGTTTGATGACATCAGTTGAAGAATCATCTGCATAAAAATGTATCCATTCATAAAAAAATGCCCTTCTGAAATCTCATTCTCCGATATAATTTTTTTAGCTACTTGATTATAAATCCAGGGACAAGGTCCCATAACTGATAATGCTCTAGCAATCCCAAATTCGTGCTCATTATATTACATGTGTTTGATATAATGATCAAACGATGGGCACCATTGACTACCACTGATAATGGATTGATAGCTTTGCCCTGTATATTTTGCAAGCGATTGGTGTGGCTCTTCTGCTGCCCCCATTTCATAATCCAAAATAGCTGAGATCTGATTAATGAAAAATCGTTTATCATCTTTACTATTTGCTTTAGTTAAGCACAATGCATATTTATCTAAAAATTTATCAAGTAAGCATGATCCTCTTATAAATAATGACAAATTGCTTTCGGGTCAATATTTGTCTCAACAATTCCTTGAATAAATAGATTGTGATAAATAATATCAATATATTTATTAGCCTTTTCAAGCATAACTTCTTTTAACATGGTTCTCCTTCATCTTACCTCTATCTGAATTGGTAAAAAGCACCAGCAAACTGACAAAACAAACACTAGCTAAAAACATGATATCTTTCCTTGATCTGGTTTTTTAATACAGCAAGTAGATGGCCAAACTGCTTTTCCACACCATGAATTACTACTTATCAGAACAGATTCCATATCATTCACGATTAAGTCGATATCCGCAAAAATAGGATTACTTCCTGGAAATGAATAAGTTAGATTTTCAATTGTTAACATTCATTTACCCGTCTATACATTTGATACGAGTTGAGCACTCCGCCTTTTTCTAATTGTTGGCCTATCATTTTTGAGAGATAAAAGAAGGCAACTGATGATAAGGTTCTTATAATAAGCATCGTAAAATTGTACTTAAAAGAGAATGCAGATAATCCGTTAGTATAAAATGACCAAGCGTAACTTAATAGTGATGTAAAAATGGCAGATAGTAAAAATGGTAGCCAATCAAACCGTTTATATTTTAAGAGGGGAAAGCCTAGTTCTGATCCCAATCCCTGTAAAAAACAATAATTAAACCACTTGGAGCAAAGACAGATCCAATTAGTACTTCAATTAAAGCTGCTAATAACTCTGTAATTAAGGCAGTTCCCGGTTTTCTTAAGATGTAAATTGCAATTGGTCCTGACATAAACCAGATACCATAAATTACTTCTTAGCCAGCCTACTGGTCCCAAAAATGGAACTAGGATATTCGAAAATAAGCCCGTTGAAAATTATACTACTCCTAGAATTACTGCAATCAGTGCAATTAGTAAAACATCTTTTAATACAACTTTATTCGTCATTTTCTTCCTCGTATCGATTTCTTTTGTATATCACAACACTTTTATTTATAATAAAATTAATTTGCTTTCTTTCACTACCAGACATTATCTAAGGCGTAATCACTCCTCTCATTATTTTTAACATAAGCATATAATTTATAATAAAAATTAGGAAAACAAAAAAACTCCATTTACATATAAATGGAGTTTAACTATTGATTACATTGAAAAAGAATTTGATAAATAAACTTCTTCTTCAGTCCACGACAAAAATAAGTTTCGTGAAACACATTTCCCTTCGCCAGTCCTAACTGTATCAGGTTCAATGGGTATAATCTCAGCATAACAGCACCCCAAATGTTCTATTAAATTTTACAAAAAGATAATATCATATATTGTGAAAAATGACAAGGCTTTCATTTCACAAATGTTTTTCTATAATAGCAGGTAATTCAGATAAATCATTCAAAATGATGTCAACCTCTGAATAATCCTCTGGTTTTATGGTATACAAGTTATTTTGATAGTAGATTGTTTTCATATTAACAGATTTTGCTGCTTTCAAATTTGAAATAGAATCCTCAACTAAAGGAATTTTTTCTAAGTCAAAATGATATTCATTTGCAATATATTGAAAATAGGCAGCATGTTTATCCTCAAAAACTGTATCCATAACACTTAAGACATCTGTAAAATAATCAAATATACCAGCTGATCGCAAACCAATTTCTGCGATCTGCTTGTAGTTACTTGTAATGGCGTATAGTTGAAATCCCATTTCAGCTAGCTTTTCGATTGTTTTTTTAGCATTCTTAATTAAAGTTACATGAGCATAACCATCGATTAATAATTGATGCTTTATATCAGCAATGTCTTGTGCCTGAAATTCGGAGATAAGTAAACCAGAAAGATAAGTATCAGCCTCAGACATTGATAGTGAGCATAATTGGTCCTGAATCTGATCAGTGAGACTTAGACTTTTTAATGCAAGAAGATGATTAACTAGATCATCCCAAATCTGATAAGAATCAAAGATAACACCATCTAAATCAAAGAATACTTGTTTTATCATTTTTTCCAATCAATTATTTTATTTCTACTAAGCTTTCTTTTTTATCTGTCGCTAAACTATTCTTCAACCAGACAGAAATTGATAAAGCCAGTAGATACAAGCCGATGAAGACCACTAAGGTATTAGTATAACTCTTAGTCATTTCAAAAATCATAGATAATAACATTGGTCCTACAAGCGCAGCGATTCCCCAAGCAGTTAAGATATAGCCATGAAGGGTTGCCAATTCTTTCGCTCCGAAAATATCACTCAAATAAGGAGGGATAAGAGAGAAGCCTGCACCATAACATGTCATTAAAATTGCCATTGATAGGACAAATAGAAATGGTATATGGAAGATAATTAAGAAGAATGACATGAGGACATTAACAATGAATAGAATGACAAATGTTAAGGGACGGCCAATAAAATCTGAAAGGCTAGCCCATAATAAACGACCAAAACCATTGAAAATCCCCATTAAGCCAACAACTACAGCTGCAGCTTCGACAGACATTCCAGCAACATCTTGTGCCATTGGAGCTACTACAGAAATAAGACCTAGTCCACAGGCAATATTAATAAATAAAATTAACCATAAAATATAGAATTCTTTTGTTTTTAATGCTTGGCTAGCAGACATTCCATTTGTCAAATCAGTTGCTGATTTATCCTTACTTTTGTCAACTAATTGTTGAAACTCTTCAGGATTTGGTTTTTTGATAAATTGCGATGAAATTAGCATAATTACAAAATATACTAAACCTAATATATAAAACGTATTAACTAGTCCTCGATGATTAATTAAGTATTGGGCAATTGGACTTGTAAGCAATGAAGCAAATCCAAATCCCATAATTGCTAATCCTGTAGCCAAGCCTCTTTTATCAGGAAACCATTTTATAATGGTCGATACAGGAGTAATATAACCAGCTCCTAAACCAAGTCCACCAACAACACCATAGCCCAGGTAAAGTAACCATAATTGGTGGTTAGCGACAGCTAGTCCTGTAAGCATCGTGCCACCTGCATATAGAATTGCTGAAATAGTACCTGTAAGACGCGGACCAAACTTTTCAACTAGTTTTCCCATAAAGGCAGCAGACATTCCTAAACAGAAGATTGCTAAAGAAAAAGCAAATGCGACTGAAGATTGTTGCCAACCAGTTTCCATCATAATTGGATTACGATAAACACTCCATGCATAAGTCGATCCGAGCATTAAATGAAGAACTACTCCTGCAGTAGCTACGATATATCTATTTGTCTTTTTCACCAAAAACCTCTTTCTATAAATCCGAACATAAAAGTGAAGTAAATTATGTAATGTTAGGTTTTTAGTTTATAAAACTTATTACATTTTGTCAATTTATTTGTTTTAAATTAAAACACGTACATTATCAAACCGATCAAAACATTTCATACGCTTCTTTAAAGCTGGATATCAGTTTGTCACAAGCTGATAAGTCTTGTTTGGGATAACCAGGGTTAGCAAAGCCAACACAGGTCATTCCCGCTGCTTTGGCTGCTAAGCTTCCATTCTTAGTATCCTCAAATACAATACAAGCTTCAACTGGTGCACCTAATAATTGTGCAGCTTTCACAAAAACATCTGGTGAAGGTTTTGAGTGTTCTACTTCTTCTCCACTGACTAACACATCAAAAACATGGTCAAGTTTAAGCGCCTTTAAGTTGCGCTCAATATCTTGTCTGGGTGAGGAAGAAGCAACTGCTAAAGGATAGCCTTTTTCATGTAAATACTTGATAAATTCTGGTGTATGTTGGATTGCTTTAACACCATCCCTAGAAATCATCTCTTCTCTACGATCATTCATTTCATTAATTAAGGTTTCCACTGAATCATCTAGCTGACATTCGGATTTCATTTTTTGCCACATGAATTCAAATGTGGTTCCCATGAATTGGTATTGATAAGATTCATCTGTATCAATACCTCTATCTAATAGCATTTGTGTTTTACTGCTTAAAAAAGTGTATTCGGAATCAACAATGACTCCATCCATATCAAAAATAATAAATTCTTTCATATTTCCCCCTCAAACTCAGAACGTTTTCTATTTATGAAAAAATCATTCAACTGAATAATAAACTATTATCAATTGAATGACCTTCTTTTCAATATTGTAATAGCAAAATTAAATGATAAAACTTCACTATTTATCTTATGTTATAGTTAAACTAATCACAAATACAGAACTTATTTGTGCGCGCCTTTAGCAACTAATTCTTCTAATTCAGTTAATCGTGCTTCAAAAACAGCGAATGCTTGATCCAAGTAGTCTTCTTGAGTCATATCAACACCTGCTTTGGCAATGACTTCTAATGGGTAATCAGAATTTCCTGCTTTCAAATATGACAGATAAGCATCAATATCTTCTTGGCTTCCTTGGACAATTTTATTTGCTAAATAGCTTGCCGCTGCAAAACCAGTTGAGTATTGATAAACATAATAATTATAGTAGAAATGTGGAATTCTAGCCCACTCATATTGAATAAAATGATTATCTTCTTTAGCTAGTCCATAATATTTTTGATTAAGTTCGGCGTATAAATTATTAATGTATTCACTTGTTAAGACTTCACCATTTTGATCAGCTTGGTGAATCGCATGCTCAAACTCAGCAAATTGAGTTTGACGGAAAACAGAACCTCTAAAGCCATCCAAATAATTATTTAAAATGGCAAAACGAGTTTTATCATCAGCTACTTCTTTCAATAGAGCTTCAGTTAAAATATTTTCATTTGTTGTCGATGCAATTTCTGCCAAGAAGATACTATAATCACCATAAACATATGGTTGATTTTCTCTAGTTAAAGTTGAATGTAGGCTGTGGCCAGTTTCATGAATCAGTGTATAAAGGTTATCAAGATTATCTTGCCAGTTAAGTAGCATAAATGCATTTGTATCATATGATCCACCTGAATAGGCACCTGAACGTTTACCTTTATTAACATGAACATCAATCCAACGTTCTGTGAATGCACGATTTACTCGGTCTGAATATTCCTTACCAAACACTTCTAAAACAGTTTGTACTTTCTCAATTGCTTCATCATATGTCATATCAAGATTTGTCTCAGATAATGGTGTATAAACATCATACATTTTAAGTTCATCCAAACCAAGAACTTCTTGTCTTAATTTCAAGTAACGATGTAATAATGGTAAATGTTTATTTACTGATGAAAGTAAAGTGTCATAAACTGCTTCAGGAATGAAATTTGCAGACATTGCTGCTTGGCGAGCAGAGTCATATTTATGAACACGCGCTTGATAGTTTTGTACTTTTACATTTGTTTGAAGTGTTTTGGCGTAAGTATGTTGAAATTGTTCATAAGTACTATACATTGCTTCATAAGCAGCTTTGCGCACATTACGATCTTTTGATTCCATCAAACTGATAAAGTTACCATGTGTGATTTCAATTTCCTTACCATTATCATCTTTCACAATTGGGAATATCAAATCGGCATTATCCAAAATACTAAATGTTTCTTCTGCCCCATTAAAGATTTCTTGTGCACCAGCTAAAAGTTCTTCCTCACGTTGAGACAAAACATGCTCTTTATATTTTAATAATTTTTCAAAGTAGTGATTGTAAAGTTCCAATTGACTTTCTTCAGCTTTAAAAGTATCTAATTGTTCAGTTGACATGGTCATAAATTCAGGCTCATAAAATGAGAAAACTTGCCCAAATTTTGCATATAAACTAGATGCTTTTGCTTGATACTCTTGATATTTGGCTACGGTAGTATCTTGATCGTTTTTCATTGATGCATAAACATAGACTTTTTCAATGCGACGCGCCAATTCAAGCTGACTATTCGTAATTTCAAACAACATTTTACTTGAATCTAATAAATGACCAGCATATTTTTGCGCTGCATCAGTATCCTGATTTAAGACCTTTAGTTCAGTTTCAAATTCTTCATCTGTTTTGAAAATTGTACTTAAATCCCAAGTGTACTTTTCATCTAAATGACTACGATTGTCTATCATAAGTTCCTCCTAAAATTGTGTTCTCTCATATTTTAACATAAAAGCTAGGAGGGTGAAGCGTTTGCACGTCTTTATTAGAAATTTCTTTATTATATGCCTCAAATGCATCATAAAAAGGTTTTAAATCCGACTCAATTAAACAGAATCCTTGCTCACACTTAGGTGGATTATATTGCGGATAAAAATCCTCAACCGACAAACATAAAAGATTAATTCCCATTTGATAAGCTTTTTCCTGCCTAAGCATCCAATACTTATTCCGATATTTCAAAGCTTTTTGAATTTTTTGCAGAAGATGGCTATCGCTTTTTACCTTGATAGGTTCTAGATTCATTTTTTGAAATGGCATTCTAAAAAATGACATAAGGTTCCCATCCAGAGGACAAGTTCTAGTTAAACAAGTTACCTTCCCCATTAAATCCTCATGAATCATATAGCAGAGTCTTAGGCAATTTTTTTCTAGATCAATTTCCCAGAGATAGAAGCCTATCGACCAAGAAAATGATAAGAATTGTTTTTGAAGATAACTTAATTTATGCTTTATCCATAGATTCTTACCTAATAACCAGATAATGTATTGATCATTGTCTCTATAATTTTTTGTTCGTTCCACTAATCTATCTGGAGGTAATGAACTACACTGGACTTCTAATACTAATTTATGATTGACTTGTAAATCAGCAATTTGATTTATACTTGGAAAAAAGGTTTCAATCGTCACTTCTTCACTCTTTTTAAGATTCTGGTAGAGTTTAGCCTTGAGTAATAAATGTTCCGTTGATTCGTTAAGTGAGCTGTTAGGACAATTTAATAAATTCTTATGAGCAAAATGTGCTTGTTTCACTTTTCCTCTCTTTAAAGTGACTTGACCTTTACATACTGGACAGTAATAGATACCTGTTTTGGGTAAATTATCTAAGGTGGTGAGCCGATTCCCCAAATCATCAATTGCAACTAACATTATTTCTCCAAATCTGTTTCTTATCTAATTATTCGTAAATGACAAAAAAAAAAGCTATAGTCATAGCTTTTTATTTTTTTGGTAAGGCAAGATAGACTAGGCTAGTGATAAACATGAGGGCACTAGTTATATAGAAGGGTGTAATAAAGGCTTCCATATGAAAGGCCGCTGGCAGTTTAGTTAGAATTACTGGCGTCAAAATAACACCAATATTTCCAGCGGTGATAGCTAAGCTAGTTACAAAATTGATATGTTCACGGCTATAGTATTTTGCAATATAATTGAAAACTGATGACATTGTTCCGACAAAACTTGCACCGATTAAGAACGCTGCAAGGAAGAAAACAAATTTATGATTTGAAAGGGTTAAGATGAAGTTTCCAATCCCCATTAAGAGAATCATTACTAGCATTGTTTTTTCTGATAAGACTTTGGTCAATTGACCAAATACTAAACCAACAAAGATACCACTAAAAGCTAATAACGATAATAAATTACTTGCAAAAAAGCTAGAATAACCATAATGACTGACCAATAGTGTAGGTAATTTAATAGTTGCACCAATGTAAGAAATACCAACAAAGAAAGTTACTAACATTAACAATATTGCTTTTTTATCAAAAGCTGTTGCTGATTTTAAAGGTAAAATTTCTTTGTCTGATTCCGGAACAATTTTCGTAAAGAAGAAATAAACTGGGATAACCAATAAATAAACAAGATAAGTGTAATTAACTCCAATTAACAAAGCTAATCCAACAATAAAGGTTGTTAGTGCTTTTCCAATATTTAAAGTTGCTGTCCGAAAACCAATCATATTTGCTCTGGTTTCACCTTCATAATAGTCACTGATGATACTAATTGATAGTGCATTGTATAAACCAATCCCAATTCCTAGTAATAGGCGACAGATTAAGACAATTGTGAAATTGGTCGTAATAAATGAGACTAATCCTGAAATTAATATAAAGATTAGACCGAGTTGTATTGTCTTTTTCTTACCAATTTTGGCAACTACTAAATTGCTAAGAATAACAAAAATGGTAATCATCATTGCTGGAATAGTCACTAAACTCTCAACAGATGCAAGACCTATATGTGGGTTTTGACCATGGTAAAGTTCAAATAATTTGGGAATAGCTGGCGCAATGGCTAGGTGCGACATGAGGAAAATTGAAATTGACAGAATGGACAATTTCGTCGATAATTTATCTTTCATGAATAATCTCCTTAAAAATGATACCTTCTTAGTATATAGCCCGTCGGGTATTAATGCAAGGATTGTGATTTTTTTCATGAATGTTTTTCTAATAATAGGTTAATCTAAAAATTTAATTATTTCTGTCTTTTCCAGTTCGGTCAGTTTTCGGTATTGTCCAACTGGTAATTCACCCAAGGTAAGTCCAGCAAAGGAAATTCTTTTTAAGTAGATTACTTTCAGTCCATAAGCCAGAAACATCTTCTTAACTTGATGGAATTTTCCTTCAGAAATCGTAACAACTGCTTCCGAACATTTCTCATCTTTTTTCAAAATCTGCAAATGGGCTGGTTTACATTTAGTCCCATCATGAAAGACAATTCCTTCTTCAAAAAATACGAGCGCATCATCTTTTAATTGGCCATTAACACGAACCAGATAGGTTTTAGAAACATGGTGCCTGGGATGAAGCATTCTAAAACCAAGTGGTCCATTATCAGTCAATAAGACTAACCCTTCAGTGTCACGATCTAATCGACCTATGGGATAGAGTTTTGCATATCTATCTTCCACAGATAGACAATCAATAACTGTTTGATGAAGCCCATCACTTCTTGCGGATACAACCCCATTTGGTTTATTTAAGATAAAATAATGATGGCCTTCAGCTTGAATGGGAGTACCTGAAGCAGTAATTACCTGCAAACTAGGATCAACATTAGTTTTACCATCCGTTATGACCTGTTCATTAACTTTTACTTGCTGACTTTTTATAAGAGTTTTGACTTGATTACGCGAGCCAATCCCTTCTTCTTCCAATAATTTATCTATTCTCATAGAGGTAGTTTACCATATTTCAACAAAAAAAGAGCTAAGAGGAGAATCTTAGCCCAAGGGGAAACGAGATTAATTAATTAATTTAAAAGCGAAGCGGCATCCGTATCGACTATAACAACACAATTTGGATGTTTTTGTAGAATTGAGGCTGGTAAGTCCTCAGTAATGTCACCAGTTAACATTGCTCTCACTGCTTCTGCTTTTTCTTTACCAAAAGCAAGCAAGACAACCATTTTTGAATCCATAATTGAAGCAATACCCATAGAGATAGCTTGTTTTGGCACATCATCAATGGAATCAAAGAAACGACTATTAGCTTCTATGGTTGAAGCTTCAAGATCAACAACATGTGTTCTTTCTTCAAATGATGTACCTGGCTCATTGAATCCAATATGACCATTACGTCCAATACCTAATATTTGAAAATCGATTGGGTATTCAGAAATAACATCATTATAACGTGATACTTCTTGATCTAAATCACTTGCTAAACCATTGGGTAGATAATTCTTTTTGAATGGTTTTTCATTAAATAAATGATCACGCATGAAATAATCATATGATTGGTCATTTTCGACTGGTAGTCCAACATATTCATCTAAGTTTATACTTGTAATTTCAGAAAAATCTAAATCACTAGCAACAACTTCTTTATAGAAGGTTACCGGAGTTGAACCAGTTGCAAGACCTAAAGTTTTTGCGCCTTTTGCTAAACTATCCTTTAATAAAGTGAAGGCAACTTTTCCACCTTCTTCTTGATTTTGTACACGAATAACTTTCATTTCATACTCCTTTTATTGGTATAGACCTTTTATAATTATATTATATGGTATATACCAATTTTTGTCAAGTCAAATACTCATGTTTTTGAAATTAATCTAATGACGCTTCCAGCCTCACGTGATATAATAGTTAACGATCTAATTATTGCAAGGCATAAGATTTTAGCTTTGCCATTACACAAAGGAGAAAAATGAATACAAACGATTTTGATTTTGACCTACCCGAAGAGTTAATTGCTCAAACACCGCTTGAAAAACGTGATAGTTCAAAACTGTTAATCATTGATCATAAAAAAGAAACGATGGTTGATAGCCATTTTGATCACATTATTAAAGAGCTTAATCCTGGTGATGCACTTGTCATGAACAATACGCGAGTTCTTCCCGCCCGCTTGCATGGTGAAAAAACTGACACTAAAGGTCATGTTGAACTACTACTACTAAAAAATACCTCTGGTGACCAATGGGAAGTCTTAGCTAAACCTGCTAAAAGACTCAGAGTTGGCAGTCAAGTCTCTTTTGGTGATGGCCGTCTTAGTGCCACTGTTATTGAAGAACTAGAGCATGGTGGTCGAATCGTTGAATTTTCTTACGACGGGATTTTCCTTGAAGTTTTGGAAAGCCTTGGGGAAATGCCGCTGCCGCCTTACATCCATGAAAAACTTGAAGATTCAGAACGTTATCAAACAGTATATGCAAAAGAAAATGGCTCTGCGGCTGCACCGACTGCTGGCTTGCATTTTACCCAAGAACTGTTAGAAAAAATTGAGGCTAAAGGTGTCAAACTAGTTTATCTGACACTACATGTTGGGTTAGGTACATTTAGACCAGTCTCTGTTGATAATGTCGATGAACACGATATGCATTCTGAATTTTATAGTCTTTCTGAGGAAGCTGCAACTACCTTACGTCAAGTCAAAGCTGATGGTGGACGAGTGATCGCAGTTGGTACTACTTCAATTAGAACGCTCGAGACTATTGGTAGTAAATTCAAAGGTGAAATTGTAGCCGATTCTGGTTGGACAAATATCTTTATTAAACCAGGCTATCAATTCTCAATTGTCGATGCCTTCTCGACCAATTTTCATTTACCAAAATCAACTCTTGTCATGTTAGTATCCGCATTTGCCGGACGTGATTTTGTTCTAGAAGCCTATAAGCACGCTGTCAATGAAAAATATCGCTTCTTCAGCTTCGGAGATGCAATGTTTGTAAAATAGGTATTTTTTAAAAAATAAAAACGATATGAGAAATCATATCGTTTTTTATTATGAGACTATTTGTGTTGGATCTTCCTCTAATGAAGCTGGTTCTTGTTCCAATGCTGGCGTTGGCTGATCAACTTTATTGTGATTTACGCGATGCCATTCATTAATGACATAAGTTAAAGAAACTAATTGTCCATAACCGATACCATTTATTTCGTCAGATTCCTCCGTGCTTCCCCCAAGATATCTAGTATATAGAGCAATTAGATATGGACTCTTCTCACAGACTACAGCGTCAACATTTAACGCTTCACGAACATAGCCCGGTTTTTGATAAACTACTACATCCGCTGGAAGATACGTTTTATAGTATTCTCCAGGGAAAGATTCTCCAATATAATATAAAATATCTTTATATTTTTCTTTATGTTTCCAAAGGTAATCTAACACTTGGATATAGTAATCACTTGTAGTTTTATTTCCTTTTTCTTTAATCGTTTTAATTTCAGCCTTTGATTTACCATACTTACCAAGTTTAGTGTATGCTTTTCCCATACCACCTAAGCGATCCCCTAAAGCATAGGCTGGCGTATTTTCAGAATAAACTAAGGAATACTCTTGCATATCAGGTATTGACATTGCCCCATTGAATTGTGCCATGTAAGCATTGTGTTCATTAAGTAACTCATAGTTTGTATTGGTGATGTCAAATCGTTGTTCAAGGGTATATTTGCCCTTAGCAACCTCATCAACAACAAGCATGTTTAAGGGTAATTTATAGGTTGAACCAGCTGTCATTGGTTGCGTATCATTCATAGAAGCTGTTTTCCCAGATTCTAAATCTTTATATGAAAAAGCAACTTGATCATGAGCTATCCCAAACTCATCCAAATAAGCTTTGACAGTATCTTCCAAACTAAGGTGGGAGTAATCGTAGTATAGCCCTAAAGCATTCATACGATCTTTATCAGCTTCCATAGTGGCATCTTTGTCAGCTTGACTTTTTTTCACTTTTTTTGGTTTTGACTTTGTTTTTTTGACTGTCTTCTCCTCTTTCATTTTTGTATTTTGGGCTAATGCAGAGCCTGTTAATACTAATCCTGAAAAAGCCAGCAATCCTAAACATAGTAATACTATTGTCTTTCTTAAAGAAAAATAGTTTCTCTCATTTAACATTTTATATCTCCTACACTATTATTTTATAATAATTTAATAAATAATCAAGTTAATATGACATAATTTCAACAAATTATTTCAAAAATATTACAAGAGAGTATAAAAAAAGCAAATTCAAAAGAATTTGCTTATAATGTTATGCTTTTGCTGATTGATATAATTCATCAACTTTATTCCAATTAATGATTTCAAAGAAAGCTTTAATATAATTAGGACGAACATTACGATAGTTTAAGTAATATGCATGTTCCCAAACATCCAATCCTAAAATTGGTTTTAATCCTGATGAAATTGGTGTATCTTGATTAGCAGTTGACATAATTTCAAGTTTACCTTCTTTATTTACAACTAGCCATGCCCATCCAGAACCAAAACGTCCTGTTGCTGCAGCTGTGAATTGTTCTTTAAAGGCATCAAATGAACCAAATGCTTCATCAATTGCAATTGCAACTTCTGAAGAAATTTCAGTATTCTCAGGAGATAATAATTCCCAAAATAGTGCGTGATTCAAATGTCCACCACCATTATTAATTAGGGCTTGACGAATATCTGAAGGAATAGATTCCACGTCTGCTAGAAGAGTTTCTAAATCTTCACCAATTTCTGGGTGTTTTTCTAAAGCAGCATTGGCATTTGCAACATAAGTTGCATGGTGTTTATCATGATGGAGAGTCATTGTTTCTTGGTCAAATTGAGGCTCAAGTGCATCATATGCGTAGGGAAGTTCTGGTAAAATAATAGCCATGTCAAAATCCTCTTTTCCTTTATTATAGGTCTATATTATCGCATTTTGAGAGAGCTTTCAACTATTTTGATTAAGTGACCATAAAAAAAAACTAATGCTGTCAGAATAGCTATGATAACAGTTTCAAAAGGAGAATATCAAATAAATAAGACTTGTCATAGGTACCAGTTTTAATTTGGAAATCTGTCTCTATCAGTGCTTTCACAGCAGATTGTAGATACGTTTTACTTAAAGTTCTTGAATCTTTAATAGCATACTTAACCTGATAGGGATTAATTTTTCGACCTAAAACATCAGATAAAGCTAATACAATTTGTTGTTCATTTTTTCCTTGTCCTTTTAATATTGCAATTTGTAAAAAGAGTCTAAACTGCCCAAGCATAATAGCTATTAACTTGATTTCATCTTCTCCGGTTAATCTTAAATCGTGGACAAGATTAATTGCATCTTCCACTTTCTTTTGTAAGAGAAACCGCGTTAAATCAAAGATATTATCTTGCAAGGATTTCGGGATTGCCTCGTCAACATCATACAAAGTAATACGACCTTCATTTTTGTATGATTTTAGAAAGTTAATATTTTTCAATATTTGACTAAAGTCATCGTTTGATTTTAAAAGTAATCTTTCAAATACACCACTATCATAGGATAAGCCCAAATGGTGACTGTACTTTTGAAAATAAGTCTTTGACTCGGCTTCTTTTAGCTGAGTTGCTTCAATGACTTGGGCATCTCTTTTTAATAGTTTAACAATTCGACGCTTGCCATCCAATTTACCGGGTGCAAAGATAATTAAACGCGTTGAATCCATAGGTTTTTCCAAATATGACTCAAATGATTTCAACTCATTTTCTTTAAGATAATTCTTTTTAGCAGTCGTTAGGTCTAAGAAGTGATCAAAAATAACTACTTTTTGATCTGCAAAAAATGGTAAACTCAGCAAATCAAGTTCAGCATCTTGGTAGTCAGTTTCTGATAAATCGAAATAGGAATAGGTTAAGTCGTCTTTATCGTAGGCTATTTTTTCCATTAAGACAGACTTAATTTGTGAAAACTGTCCAAGATCTTCACCAGTAACTATTGTAATTAAATCTAATTTCTCTTTGGTTAATTTTTCTATCTCTTCAATTGCAATCATGTCTATATTATAACAAAATTTAGTTAGTATTTGTCATCTAATTAGATTAAGGATTAACGCATTCGATTGTCCACTTAAATAAACCTTTAAATCGAATTGCTCCATTTTGGTCAGTCCGTAATGTATTAATTTTCCGTCGATGAAAACGACTTATGGTTTCTTGATGTGGATGCTTATAAATATTGTTTTTCCCAGCTGAAAATAAAGCTATTTGTGGTGAAAGTTGATCAATGAATTCTTCAATAGACGATCCCTTCGACCCATGATGACCAGCTTTCAAAATATCAGCTTTCAAATCGGGATAATTTCCCAATATTTCTTTTTCCCCATCAGCTTCTAAATCTCCAGTAAATAAAAATCGCTTATTCAACAATTTTCCATACAATACGATGGAATCATTATTTTTCCCATCCCCTTTTTTAAAAGGATAGAGAACCCTAAGCTGACTCCCCATAACAGGTAAAACATCTCCTCTTTTAATCACTTTCACTTTTCTTTTCATCTTATATAGCCTGTCTACAAACTCTTGATTCGTTAAACTACCTTGACTAACCAATATTTCCTTAATATTAATTGATTTCACAACATCCTCCATATCACCAACATGGTCTGTATCCGTATGCGTTAGTAATAGTTGATCGATCTTGTTAATACCCTGACTTTTCAAATATGGAATTAATGTTTTCTCCGCATTAGAAAGATTATGTCTTCTTTGCCATTCCATTTTTCCTTGTTGTTTATGGACTCCTCCAACGTCAATTAAGATAGTTTTGTTAAAGATATCCCTAATCAATATACTATCCCCTTGTCCGACATCAACAATTGTAATTTCATTTTTGAATGGCTGAGCAATTGAAAACCAAACAAGACTAAGAAGAAAAATAAGGAGATACCTCACATTTTTCCTATTCCAAAAATCATATAAAATAACTAGCAAAGCCAAAATTAGGAAAAGTTGAATTTGATTTGGTTTTCCAATAATCCATGCATGACCAAATTTTTCACATAACCAGCGAACAACCACTTCCATCGATTCAAAAATGCCGTTCAAGGTACGTAAAGGTAAAATAGGAGTCAAAAAATAAACAACTGTTAAAAGCGGCAAAATGAGCTGATCAAATAGCAAGGAAAATAATGCGGTTAAGAGAATAGATATTGGATGGTAAACCGAAAAGTAAAAAGTCAAGAATGGCAAACCGGCACATGCAATTGAAAGAGGGAAAATAAATTGTCGACACTTGTGATGATGATATCGATTGTTCAAAATCGATATAACAAATGCATAAGCTAAGGACAGTACCCCTCCTACAGTTAAGAGAAAATTAGGAGAAAAGACAAAAAGTATAAAAACTGTAAATGCAATATTATCTTCCTTACTAACCTTTAAGTTACTTAGATTCCTTTGAGATAAACTCCTTAAAACAGAAATACTATAGCCAGTTATTGCAGCATAAAAAATTGAAAAGAGCAATTCAATTCCTGGGAAGTATTCTTGTGGAATTGATATCTTGATTAAGACTTTTCGAAAATTATTAAAGAAAAATCCAACATGCATCCCTGACAAGGCAAAGAGATGAATAATTCCTAGCTGACTATATATATCTGTCATCTGTCCAAAACTTTTATCTAAAAATCCGAATAGCAAGCCAGTCATATAATGAGCCATTGGATCCGGATAAGTCTGCTGACAGGTAACAATAGCCAGTCTTCGCCATTTCACCAAGTGTTCAAATAGATTTCGGACCTTTGAAATACGCATTTTCTTAATATCTTTAAGTCGACCAATTCGAAAAATTCCATGATTTTTTAAGTGCTTCTGATAGTTAAATCCATTGAAATTTCTTTGTCCATCAGCATGCTCTAATTTTATTTCCGTTTCAATATCAAGATAATCACTGCAATTGCGATAAAATAAGAATTCCTCTTTCGTTTTCAGCTGATAAAAGATTTGATATCGATTTTCATTTTCTTCACCTTCAAAAGATAAAAGGTCTCCATTAATATTAATTGAATCAGGAATTAACCGAATATGGTAAATAACTTTGGGTTGGTGCTTAAATTTGTAGGCGGAAATGTGAGAATTGACAAGAAAGTAGAAAGCAAAAAATGTAAGAACTAAACAAACTTTAACAAAAACTATTTTCCCATAATTGTTGATTAGTAATATTAAAAGACAAATAAAAAGCAGTACTGCTAAATGACTTCTACAATTAATTGAGTAAAACATCATTATTGTTATCAAAGCTAACTGAGCAACTGGAATCGGCAAGTATTTATTCAATACTTAAATTATCTTTCATTTTTTCAAGTGTTTTCTTACCAATGCCAGAAATTTTGGTTAAATCTTCCAGACTTTTGAAGCCACCCATTTTATCTCTAGCTTCGATAATTTCATGCGCTCGTTTTTCGCCAATCCCTGGAATTTTAGTTAGTTGATCACTTGTCGCACTATTTATATTAATCTTTTCATCATCACTAGGTGCGTCTGCAGCTTGGACTGTCGATGAGGGTAAAACTGATTTATTCTCACCCAATCTAGCAATATAAATAACAGATGCATCGGATAATTTTTGAGCGAGATTGATGGCTTGCCTATCAGCATCTTGAGTCAGCCCACCGGCCATTTTGACCAAATCAGTCACTCGACTATCTGCTGGTAACTTATAGACCCCCTCTTGCTTAACAGCCCCTTTCAAATCAACCATAATTTGGTTACTTGTATCAGTCGACTTTGATTCTGCTTGGCTCTGCTCCTTGTCTTCTTTAACTTCTATAATTTCTTTTCTTAATTCAATCACGTCTTCTTCTTTTTGTTTATCGGCTGTGCTATTCCCAAAAACAAAAAGAGATAGAGAAAAAAGAAGACAAATACAAACAATAATTGCGATGATTCTGCCTAGAATATAGTGATTAACATACCACTGTTTTATATCTGTTAGAATTTCTTTCATAATCCACCTCACATATATATTCGTAAATAAAATAAAAAAATCATTCAAATGAATGATTTTTATTTTCTATGTTTATCAGGATCCCAAACGAAGCTTGCTATATATGAGAAAATCATCGTCAATAGTAAAACAATAATTAAAACAAGTGCTAATGGAATACGATAGAGATATGTTAGTGGATTAAGCGATTTTCCAGGCTGATAAGGAACCATCTCAACATCCATGCGGTCAAATTCTGCTTGAATCCTTTGAGCAACTTCTGCAATGCCCTCATCGTTCATCCGCTTGATATCTGAAATGTCTATTGGATTTCCGAAATTCATATCAACACGCTCACTCTTAAGTAACCCTTTAACTGTTAGCGGACCAGCATAGGCGGCTGGCATAATTCGAACCTTGGCCATCTTGGCAATTACAGCTACACCACCTTTAACATCTTTAGAATGACGGCTACCACTTGGAAACATGACCAATGATTTGTCTTTCTTTTTTAAAACATTAACTGGGTATCGAATGGCATCATGACCTGGGTGTTCCCTATCAATTGGGAAAGCACCGCACATTTTTATCCACCAAGCAAATAAACGATTGGTAAATAATTCTTTCTTAGCCATAAAAATGAATTGTTTTGGTCGAGCAGCAAAAGCCATATAGACTGGATCCCAAAAAGTACGGTGTGGTGCTACCAAAATATAATTTTCATCAGCTGGTAAGATTTTTTCTTGATTATGGTAGTGAGTATTGCCATTAACAACCCACAATAAAAAGACTACTAAGCCACGTAAGTATGAATAGAACACGTGATTCTCCTTTATAATTTCTATCTTGTATATTGTATCATGAATACTAACTTTCGGAAAGTCTGATCTCTCTTCCTAATTTTTCTTTAGATACCATTAGTGGCTATCAGACTAGATTCTTTTTTGATATAATAAATGAATGGATAAAATAGAACTAAAGGATGGAGAGCGCATCGATCAACTCTTCTCCACAGACGTAAAAATCATACAAAATAAAGATGTTTTCAGTTACTCAATTGATAGTGTACTCCTATCCAGATTTCCTATAATTCCAACAAGAGGATTAATTGTTGATTTATGTTCTGGAAATGGAGCAGTTGGCCTTTTTGCTAGTACAAGAACGAAGGCACCAATTATTGAGGTTGAACTGCAGGATCGGTTAGCTGAAATGGCTCAACGGTCGATAATTCTAAATAACTTGGAAAGCCAGGTGAAAATGGTCAATGATGATTTAAAAAATCTATTGAATTATGTTCCTCGTTCAGGTGTCGATTTAATTCTCTGCAATCCACCCTATTTCAAAGCTAAAGAATCATCTAAAAAGAATCTTTCTGAGCATTATTTGCTAGCAAGACATGAAATTACTACTAATTTAGAAGAAATTTGCCAGATCAGTCGACATGCATTAAAGTCAAATGGTCGATTAGCAATGGTTCATCGACCTGACCGTTTCATTGAAATTATTGATGCCTTGAGAAGCAATGGTTTAGCTCCTAAACGCATTCAATTTGTTTACCCTAAAGTGGGCAAAGAAGCAAATATATTGTTAATTGAGGCAATTAAAGATGGTTCTATCGAAGGGATGAAGGTTCTTCCTCCCCTTATTGTCCATGAGGACAATGGCGACTACACTGATCACATCCATAAGATATATTTTGGAAAACCAAATAAGGAGAAAAATGATCTCTAACGAGGAAACCCCAAAAGCTTACATGTATGTTTTAGAATGTGCAGACCATACCTTGTACACTGGTTATACGACTGATGTTGAAAAAAGATTAATAACACATAATGCTGGTAAAGGGGCAAAATACACGCGTGCCCGTTTACCAGTAACGCTACTTTATGTGGAAGAATTTGCCAGTAAACAAGAAGCAATGTCTGCTGAAGCATTATTCAAAAAACGAAAGTCAAGACGACAAAAATTAAACTATATTAATGAACATAAAAAAATTGAGAGCTAAACTCTCAATTTTTTTATTTAATTTCTTTTGGTGTTTGAAATTCTTTAATTGGTAATTTCAAAATATCTGAAAGAATCAATGGAACCACTTCGACTTTAACTTCAGAGTATTGAAGACCAAACCAGCGAGCTGGCGTAGCAGTGAAATGTTTAATACTTGCTTTAGTTTGCATGATAAAGCGTTCAAAGCCATTTAATTGACGCGCATTAGATACACGTTCTTCAATAATAACAAATCTAAAGTCACCAACTTTACGACCTGGTGTAATAGAGTATTCTTGAACTTGTTGAGGCAAGCGACCACTTTCCATCAAGTCTTGAACAATTGTTCTAAGATAACGTGGTACAGACTGAGGCATTCTAAATCCTAGGAAAAGTTCAACCTTCACCATGTAGTCTGTTCCCATCATATCAACCTTATACTTAGCAGTATATGGTTCATCAGTTACCTTAACATTAACAAACCAATACACCTTAGCACGTTTTGGTCTTTTATCCAAAATTGAGTAAAGAATGGATTTATCAATCATATTGTCTTGTAATCTATTTGTCAAATAAACAACGTTTGTTTGATAAAGATCAATTGCTTTATCATCACGTAAGGCTTTGATTTGATCTCTGTAATCCAATAGATTGAGTGATTTAACATATTTAAAGACAATTTTTGTCCCTTTATGCCAAATAAACATAACTGACACAATTCCTAAGGCAAGGATAACAACTACGTAACCACCGTGCATAAATTTAACAGCTGAAGCTGCAAAGAAAATGAATTCTATCAGTGCAAAGAATGACATAATAACATGAGCTATTACCGAGTTCATCCCCTCTTTAATTAAGTAATAATTTAAGAGTACGGTTGTCATCAACATAGTTATAGTGATAGCTAAGCCATAAGCTGCTTCCATATTAGCTGAATTTTTAAAGTAAAGCACCACACATGAGGTGATAAAACATAAGAGCCAGTTAATAACTGGAATATAAAGTTGTCCCAAGTTTTGACCTGGATAAGTAACTCTAAACAATGGAAAAATTTTAAGACGCATTGCTTCCGCAACCAATGTAAATGAACCAGTGATTAAAGCTTGTGAGGCAATGATTGCAGCAGCCGTAGCAATTAGCACCGCAAATACTCGGAAACTTTCTGGAACAGCAGCAAAGAAAGGATTTAATTCAATTCCACTATTACGGTTTGCCAAAATCCAAGCACCTTGACCACAATATGATAAAACGATACATATTTTAACAAAAGGCCAAGAGAAATAAACGTTACCTCGACCAACATGCCCTAAGTCAGAATAAAGAGCTTCTGCACCAGTTGTCGCAAGAAAAATTGAGCCTAGAATAAATATCCCACGATGATTTTCTGGACTTAATAAAAGATGTATCGCGTAATAGGGATTAATAGCTTTAAAAACTTCTAAATTTCCTAAGGCATTATATAGTCCTGTTAATCCTAAGAAACTGAACCAGACCAACATGACTGGTCCAAATAGCTTACCAATCAAACTCGTACCAAAACGTTGGATACTAAACAAACTTAATATTATTAGTAAAGTTGTAATAATAACATTGGTCTGATTTTGATAAATACTACTGATTCCTGGTACAGCTTTTAGTCCCTCAATTGCTGAAGTAACTGTGACTGCAGGTGTTAGGGCACCATCTGATAAAAGTGTTGCTCCACCAATCATTGCAGGTACAATCAACCATGGAGACATTTTTCTTACTAATGTATAAAGCGAGAAGATGCCACCTTCATGATGGTTATCAGCTTTTAAAGCAATCCAAACATATTTAATTGTTGTAATTAAAGTGAGGGTCCAAAATATCAAAGATATAGAACCAAGAATAAAGATTTCAGAAACACTAGATAAACCACCTTGGTTTTCAACCAAGGATTGCATTGTATAAAGAGGACTCGTTCCAATATCTCCATAAACAATTCCAAGTGCAATGATAAAACCGGCCTTCGATGCTTTATCAAAAGCAGCGTGATTGGCATTAGACATCCCAATCGTCCTCCTAAATTTCATAAAATACCAAAAAATGGTTGAAACCATTATAACAGATTATCAATAAAAAAGGAATTAAACTAAAAAGAAAAGTGCCGAGATCACTCAACACTTTCATTTTATTAGTTTGACTTGTTACGGATAACAAATCCCTTATCTTTACTTGAAGATTTTGTATCTTTATTGTAAAAATCTTTTGCATTACGTTTAGGTTTACGTGAGCCAGTTGAACTTGCGTCATGGCTATCACGTTTATTTTTACGACGGTCGCCTTCACGATCATCACGAGATCCACCACGACGGTCATCACGTCTACCACGATTTCCACCACGGCCACGATCATTACGACCACGTCCGCCTTTACCACTCTTACCACCACCATGGCCACCACCAACATATTTAAATGGTAATGGTTTTTCACGAGCGATTTCAACTTCTGGTTGATCAGCTGGATCTTGAACAGTTAAGCTTAAGATGTATAAAGCCAATTCTTCAGGTGTAAATTCAGAAGCAAGCTGGATGGCATCATCTTTGAATTTATCAAAGTTAGAACGAATCGTTTCATCTGCAAAATCACGTTCAATCTTTTTAAGAGCCACTTTCTTCTTAGCTTGAAAAGCTTCTTCAGCTGTCGCTGGTTTAAGTGGTGTCATTTGTTTCTTAGTGAGGTTCTCAATCATGCTTAAGTAACCCATTTCATTTGGGGAAACGAAAGTGATTGATTCACCTGATTTACCAGCACGGCCAGTACGTCCAATACGGTGAACATAGCTTTCTGGATCTTGAGTAATATCGTAGTTATAAACGTGAGTAACGTCAGAAATATCTAATCCACGCGCAGCCACGTCTGTTGCTACTAGAATATCAACTTGGTCACCTTTAAAATCACGAATAACACGTAAACGTTTATTCTGATCAAGGTCACCATGAATACCTTCAGCACGGAAACCACGTAATTTTAAACCACGAGTGATCTCGTCTACACGACGTTTTGTCCGACCAAATACAATTGAAAGTTCTGGTTGATCAACGTCCATCAAACGTGTCATAGTATCAAATTTTTCTTGTTCCTTAACACGAACGTAAAATTGTTCAACATTAACGTTAGTTAATTCTTTATTTTTAATTTGCACATGCTCAGGTTCTTTCATGAACTTAACACCAATTTGTTTAATCGGAGCTGGCATAGTAGCAGAAAATAGCAAAGTCTGACGATTAGCAGGAACTCGGCTGATGATTGCTTCGATATCTTCAAGGAATCCCATATTAAGCATTTCATCTGCTTCATCAAGGATTAATGTTTCAACATGATCTAATTTTAAGGCTTTACGCTTAATTAAATCTAATAGACGTCCTGGGGTACCAACTACAATATGAGCTCCTGATTTCAAAGCTTTAATTTGTTTGTCGATACTTGATCCACCGTAAACTGAGCGAACCTTAACGCCCTTATCACGACCAAAACGGAACAATTCTTCCTGACTCTGAACAGCAAGTTCACGAGTAGGTGCAATTACAAGAGCCTGAATGATATTTTCATCCGTACGGACCTTGTTTAAAGTTGGCAAACCAAATGCTGCTGTTTTACCAGTACCTGTTTGTGCCTGTCCAATAACATCTTTACCCTCAAGGGCTAATGGAATAGTCATCTCTTGGATTGGAGATGCTTTTTCAAAACCAGCTGTTACTACTGCTGATTGGATGTCTTCTGATAAGTTAAATTCTGTAAATTTCAAATGTTTCTCTTTTCTAAAAAGCAGTGCGAAGCTGCCTTATAAGCCTTTATAGTTCTGTCGTTCCATTAACAACTAGACTAGTGTAACACAATTAAAAATAAAAAGATAGGAAATATGTCATGTAAGTGTTTTTATGATATTATTGACTTATGAACTATAAAGGAATTGTATTTTTTGACTTAGATGGCACCTTACTTGATGCCACTTCACATGTTTCTGCGGATAATAGACTAGCATTGAATCAGCTAAGAGCCAATGGCTATTTACCTGTTATTGCAACTGGTCGTTCTGTACTTGAATTGGAAAATATATTAGAGGAATCAGGCATTTCTTCCGTAGCCATGCTTAATGGAATGGTAGTTCAAGTTGAAGGACAAATTATCTTCAAAGAAACAATTGATAACGCAGATATTGAGGAAACGCTCAAAATTGCAAATGAGCTTGGAGAAAGTATTGCTTACTATACTCCAGATGAATTAGTCTTGGCTGGTTTATCTGAAGGCTTGAGAGGTCACTTTGCTTATTTTCATGGACCACTCCCTCGTATTGATAAAGATTATTTCAAAGAAGAAGATGTTAATATGCTTCTGGTAGGTGGGGCAGATAAAAATAATGACCACTTCTACCAGGAAGGTGTTCCTAACCTAAAATTTTTACGGAATAGCCCCTTCTCTATTGATGTAGTCAAAAAAGGTTATAATAAGGGAACTGGTGTTGCTTTGATTAAAAAAGCCCTGCAGTCTGAGCACCTACCAACCTATGGCTTTGGTGACGGAGGAAATGATTTAGACTTACTAGCTGCCGTTGACCATCCAGTTGCTATGGAAAATGCCATTCCTGATCTGAAAGAATTAGCTGAATTTATTACCCATAAAAATACTGAAGACGGAATAGCTTTTGGACTTAGACATTATGGATTGATTTAAAAAATAAAAACCTAGTTATCTAAACTAGGTTTTTATTGAGCTTTACAATATGATTCTGCAAACATAGTATCACATTGTCCAAATGCAATTCAATCTTTGGTAATAGTGTTTCCAACCTTATCGTTTTAGTATGCTGAGATTGGATTAATTCCTATATCACTAATTGGACTATTTACTGATTGAGCAGAAAATGAAACGTTAGAACATTAGTGCAACATGAATAAAAACAGTATGAATTATCATACTGTTTTTATTTTTACATTTTTTCTTCTAATTTAACATCAGGATATTTATCCGCAAACCATCTTAGTGCAAAATCATTTTCAAATAAGAAGACAGGTTGATCGAAACGGTCTTTGGCTAAAATGTTTCGGCTTGATGACATACGTTGATCAAGGTCATCCTCACTAATCCAACGAACAGTCTTTTTACCCATTGGCGTCATGACAACCTCGGCATTGTATTCACCTTCCATACGGTGTTTGAACACTTCAAACTGCAATTGACCAACTGCTCCTAACATATACTCGCCAGTTTGGAAATTTTTATAGAGTTGAATTGCACCTTCTTGAACCAATTGTTCCATTCCTTTATGGAATGATTTTTGTTTCATGACATTTTTTGCTGAGACTTTCATAAATAATTCAGGTGTAAAGGTTGGTAATGGTTCAAACTCAAATTTATTTTTACCAACTGTCAGTGTATCTCCAACTTGGTAAGTCCCAGTATCATAAACACCTATGATATCACCAGCTACTGCATTCTGAACATTCTCACGAGATTCTGCCATAAACTGTGTGACATTTGATAATTTGGCACCTTTACCTGTCCGGGTTAAATTGACAGACATCCCTTTTTCAAATTCCCCTGAGACAATCCTTACAAAGGCAATTCTGTCTCTGTGACGAGGATCCATATTTGCTTGAATTTTGAAGACAAATCCTGAAAAATCTTTGTCTAATGGATCAATCATTTTATCTTCAGTAGTTTTATGGCCGTGCGGTTCTGGAGCAAATTGCAAAAAGGTATCTAAGAAGGTTTGTACACCAAAGTTTGTTAAAGCTGAACCGAAAAATACAGGGGTCAATTCACCATCAAGAATAGCTTGTTTTGAAAATTCATTTCCAGCTTCTTCTAACAATTCAATGTCCTCTCGAGCCTGTTCATAGAAAGGATTGTTTGAGAAGAGTGAATTCCCTTCATCGAAATTAGCAAATCGTTGCTCGCCTTTATAAAGCTCTAAGCGTTGGTTGTGCAAATCATATAGACCTTCAAAAGCTCTTCCCATACCAATTGGCCAGTTCATTGGATAAGAGGCAATACCGAGTACTTCTTCAAGTTCTTCTAGTAATTCAAGTGGTTCACGACCATCTCTATCCAACTTATTGACAAAGGTAAACACTGGAATATTACGGTGTTTAACAACTTCAAATAACTTTTTAGTTTGTGCTTCAATCCCTTTTGCAGAGTCAATAACCATAACTGCTGCGTCTACCGCCATCAAAGTCCGGTAGGTATCCTCAGAGAAATCCTCATGCCCTGGAGTATCTAGGATATTAACGCGTTTTCCAGCATAATCAAATTGCATTACTGATGAAGTAACAGAGATACCACGTTGTTTCTCAATATCCATCCAGTCCGATTTAGCAAAGGTTCCGGTTTTTTTCCCTTTAACTGTACCTGCTTCGCGAATTTCTCCTCCAAAGTAAAGTAATTGCTCAGTAATTGTCGTTTTACCAGCATCCGGGTGACTGATGATGGCAAAAGTGCGACGTTTTTTTATTTCTTCATTTAATGACATATTATTTTCCTTGATTTAATCTTGTTATATTATGTTTTTTTGTATTAAGATTACTTTTTTTACATTGGCTTTATTCTATTTAATTAACAAAAAAGAGTCATGTTTTAAACAACTCTTTCATTATATATGATTTTAGAAGCTTTCGCAATCTCTTACTTTCGAGCAACGACCTTTATCATTGTTTGACTATTTTCTTGACTCTTATCGAAGAGATATTCCACTGTTTTTATCATAACTGTTAGTCCACTGGTCACTACTATATAATTGAATACTAAATGATGGGAGTGAAAAATTGGAAGATCGGTTAAAAAACCGTAATTTCCTTTTGTCATAAGATTTACCATTAGGATGAAAAAATTAATATAGGCCAAATCTCTAAATAAAGCAGTTGGAGCCAAAGGTTGCTCTTGATAGTGATATAAGTATAGGAGACCATTCACCAATAGAGCATAATGACCTAAATAGAATGCAACATTGGTCACATGAAATAAGGAATAGGGATAAAAATCTGGTGAAATCAAAGCTAGGAATGTACCACCTATACCTAGTGTCATAAACAATTGCTTAAACCGACTACCATTTGGTAATAAAAATACGGCCAACATGGCAATCCGACAATGGTAAAAAGGCAATGCTTCATTTAGCGGAAAGCCCTTAAAGAGATACCAATTATATAGAGAAAAAATTTGTGTAATTTGAAGCCATATAAACATCTTGCCATAAAACTTTGAATCTTGTAATCTACTTGTCATCATCACTAGCATACAAGCTATAAGAATTGTTCCAAGATAAAAAACAGACGTAATATGTGGTATTCCAATTGGTTTTAAACTAAAAAAATCCATAAACATTCCTTTCTTTATCATATCATTATACCTTATAGTGATTTTCATAACAAGTTCATTAATTTAATAAAGTGTAAGAAAGTGTTTATAGATAATTATTAATTGTTTAGTTCTAAATACTCTACCAGTCGATCGAGGTGCATTGAATTGCTACCTTTCAAAAGAATCTGGTCATTTTGTCCTAGTTTTTCTTTTGTTAATTGGCAGAGCTCTTCAAATTGATCCAGCTGTTCATCTTTTTTGAAGAAATAAACATGCCCAATTGGGAACATCTGACTAGCTAATTGTGACAGTTCTTGAATGTCTTGTCCATAAAAAATTAATGTATCGATTTTCTCTGGACTCAGACTCATTATCAGTTTAGAATGCAAAGAAACGGAGTCAGGTCCTAGTTCTTTCATATCTGCAAGCACAGAAATTTTCTTGCCATCCGGATTATTAGGGATGTTAGAGAAAGTTTCGAGAATGAGTTGCATTGCTGTCGGGTTAGCATTATAAACATCAGATAGAATATCCGCACCATTTGCTGCCTTTTTCCACTCTGTCCGATTTTTTGTTAATTGGACTGACTCCAAAGCCTCAACAATATCTTCATCAGAGACAGCTAATAATTTTCCGACATAAGCCGCTATCATGGCATTGGTTGCATTGTATTTACCTGATAATGGTAAGGTTACTGCTTGATCAAGGACATTGGTTGTAAATGTTAAGGAATTTTTATCTTCTTTGATATCCTTAACAAATATTTCTTCTCCTTCACCAAATCGAATCACCATTTGGTTATCAGGTAGGTAAGGATCTATAATCGGATCTCCAGGTGCAAGTAGAATTCCATGAGAATCCATGCCATCAACAATTTGCATTTTTCCTTGAGCAATCTTTTCGCGTGAGCCAAAGAATTCTAGATGTGCTTCTGCGACGATTGTTAAAACAGCAATACGAGGTTGAGCAATCTCTGATAATAAATGGATATCACCCATATGATCTTGTCCCATTTCAAGCACAACTTTTTCAGTTTCATCAGGCATATGTAAAACAGTATAAGGTAAACCAATCTCATTGTTATAGTTACCTTGTGTCTTATAAGTTTTATAAGTAGTAGCAAGTACTGCTTCAATCATATCTTTTGTACTGGTTTTTCCATTAGATCCAGTTACGGCAATGACATCCAGACGCATTTTTTCAATATAATATTTTGCTAATGTTTGATAGGCATGTAAACAATCATTTACCAATAAATAAGGTTTCCCCTCAATAGGATGCTCAGAAAAAGTGGCCGCTGCTCCTTTTTCAAAAGCCAGTTCAATAAAGTCATGACCATCTCTTTCACCTTTTAAAGGTAAAAAAAGGTCGCCTTTTACAATTTTCCGGCTGTCAAATTCAATTTGATTCAGAGGAACGTCGTCAAATTCAGAAAGTGAATTTTGAGCCTCCACAACTTTTGCAATTTCATGTAATGATAGTTTCATCTTATATCCTTCTTAATCGAATCGTCCAAATAGACTTTCCTAATATTATACCATATTTTTTATTAAAAAATTAGCATTTTCAATTCCTGTCACTTATGATATAATTTTCTCAGTTCCTTGTAATTAATTACAGAAACTACAGAGTAAGTGATTTGCGTCAAGTGTATGTGAATGGGATGTCGTCACATAAGGAAGCCAAATGCGCGGTAAATCATTGCATCCGCTGTTATTAAATTAACAGCTCCAAAAAATTCAAAGGAGCAACAATGAATACTTATTTTCATAATCCAAAACTAACACCTCAAAGGTTAGTTTCCTTGGCTATGTTAATTGCACTTTCAGTAATCGTCAGTAAGTTTGCTTTGCCAATTATTCCAAAACAATTGGTAGTTAGTTTAACATTTATTGTCAATTCTGTAATTGGGATGATAGCTGGTCCGATTTGGGGATTTATTTCTCTTGGCTTAATCGATGTTGTCGATAACTTGTCCAGTGGTAGTGGTGACTTTATTATCTGGTGGACATTGATGGAGGCTATTCAAGGATTCTTTTATGGTCTATTTTTCTATCGTAGACCTCTAGACACTAAGAAAAAATTCGACTGGTTATATGTAACAATTGCAACAATTGTTATCATGTTAATTGGAACCTTTATTTTAACGCCATTACTAATCCAAATTTACTATGGAGTGCCATTTTGGGCACAGTTTATTGCTGGTCGATGGCTCAAAATATTTGAAATTCCACTTCGCGTAGTCATTACTATGGCTGTTTTACCAGCAATTCAGAAGATTCCTGAATTAAAGAAATTATCAACTACATAAAAAGAAGAGAGTTCCATCCCTACTCTCTTCTTTTTTATGCTTATATTAAATGACTTTCACGTTTTTCAAACATTTCTATTGCTAGTTTGACTAACTCTTCAATTAAATCTGAGTATACAAGTCCCATATTTTCCCAAAGTAATGGATACATCGACCATTGGGTAAATCCTGGCATAGTATTTAATTCGTTGAGATACATGTGACCATCTTCAGTCAAAAAGAAATCACAACGAGATAGTCCGCAACCTCCTAGTGCTTTAAAAGCAGCTTCTGCATAGGCTCTCATCTCTTTAACGATTTCTGAATCAATCTCCGCGGGAATCGCCATTGTAATTTTGTTGTCGATGTATTTTGCTTGATAGTCATAAAAAGCAACATCTTTAACAACTTCACCAGGGAAAGTTGACTTGACCGAAGTATTTCCAAGCAAACCTACCTCGATCTCACGCGCAACAACACCTTGCTCAATAAGAATACGGCTGTCATATTTCAGTGCCAAGCCAATAGCTTCTTTTAATTCCATTTCAGTTTCCGCTTTAGAGATTCCTACTGAAGAACCCATATTGGCCGGTTTAACAAAAATTGGGAATTGTAATTTTTCCATTGTTTCTGACATACAAGCATCTAAATCATTACCTTCAATATAGACTGTAAAAGCTACTTGTGGAATACCTGCTGATGCAAGAACATGTTTGGTTGTAATTTTATCCATTGCCACACTTGAAGATAAAATATTTGTTCCAACATATGGCATTTTTAAGACTTCAAGAAATCCTTGAATTGAACCATCTTCTCCCATTGGACCATGGAGTACTGGGAACACAACTGCATTTTCTTCATAAATATCACTTGCTTTAATAAGTTGTGATTGCTCAATACTTTGATTAGTCATTAATTTTTCGTTATCATCTGGTTTTTGACTTAATTCTTGCGTTTTATAAAAATCACCTACTTGTGAAATGAAATATGTTTTTACGAAGAATTTGTCATAATTGATAGCTCTCATTACGCTTTCTGCTGATAACACAGAAACTTCGCGTTCAGCAGAACGACCGCCATAGAGTAAAACAAGGGTTTGCTTAGACATTATTATACTTCCAATCTGATTAATTTCTCCTAATTATATCAGAAAATGTAAGGCATTTCAAAAACTCTTAAAAATTTCAAAAACAAAAAACAAGAAATGATTTTCTTGTTTTTTTAAAGTTCTGTTCTGTTTTCGATAGCTCGCAGTAAAGTAACTTCATCTGCATATTCGATATCGGACCCTACTGCTAATCCTCTAGCCAACCGCGTAACTTTTATTCCGGCTGGCTTAAGTACACGGGAAATATACATAGAAGTCGCTTCGCCATCAGCAGTTGCATTTGTAGCAACGATAACCTCATTAACTTTCCCATCCATTAGTCGCGTAATTAAAGGTTTTAAATTGATATCATCCGGACCAACACCATTCATTGGTGAAATTAGACCATGAAGAACATGATATAACCCATGATATTCTTGAATCTTTTCCATAGCTGAAACATCTTTTGATTCTTCAACAACAAGAATAATTTCTTGGTTACGATTTGGGTCGGTACAGATTCCACAAGGATCATCATCTGTTAAATTTCCACAAATAGAGCAGTAAGTTAATTCACGTTTTGCTGCTAATAAATTTTTGGCAAAATCATTGACATCTTCATCACTCATTCCAATTGTATAAAATGCTAAACGAGTTGCTGTTTTAATACCAATTCCTGGTAACTTTGAATAACTATCAATTAATTTTGCTATTGGTGTGGGATATAACACTTGCTAGCTCCTTTTTATTTTTTATACTTGTTTAGATAATCTGAAATAATATCACGCGCCATATATTGGTGTGACTTTGTCAGTGAATCTGAGGCATGCGGATACATGATGGCAACTGCAATTTGCGGATCTTGACTTGGTCCATAGGCAACAACATTTAAATTATAGGTACCAACAGTGTTCCCATTATCATCTTTAACATACGTTTCAGCTGTACCTGTTTTGGCACTAATTGAAACATTTGTTCCAACTAATCCTTTACCAGTCGCAAAGCCACTTGAACTATTTACAACTTGATAAAATCCTTCTTGGATGATTGCCATTTCTTGATCTGAGATATTGACTTTATTTAATTCTTTGCCAGTTATTGTATTGTTTAATCGACCTAAATTATCTTTTTCGCTTTTAGCTGGATCAGTCGTATCCTCATAGATACCATCGACTAAATGCGGAGCAATTCTTTTACCACCATTAGCAACTGTTGAAACATATTGGGCCAATTGCATTGTTGTATAGTTATCATACTGACCAAAAGCTTCTGTAATTACATTTGAAACCGTATAGTCTTTGGTTAAAAATCCTAATGACTCACCTGGTAAATCGATTCCCGTACTTGTTCCAAGACCAAATTCTGCATAGGTCTTACGAAGCTGAGACATTGCTGTTTTCATCCCATCAGTCATCAAGGCCATACCTGTGTGATACTCCTGACCCATCATTTTTAAAGCCACTTGTACCATATATGTATTTGATGAATATTCTAACGCTTGGACTGCAGATATGTTTTGTTGACCAGCTGTAAACCATGAATTTATAGGTTTTGAATTACCAAATTGGATTTGTTGATCGGTTAATATTTGATTTCCTGAAATCACACCATTTTCCCAACCAGATGCCAAGGTTGCACCTTTGACAACAGATCCTGGTGTAAAGACATTGGTAATAGTTCCGAGGGCATCTTTTTGTAATTGATTGGTATCCCTATCATGCACCAATCCGGTCATAGCAAGTACGGATCCTGTTTGCGGATTGATTGCAACAGCATAAGCACCTTCGGAATATTTCCCAGACCCTGAAGCTATTTCAGCCTGCAGATGTTTTTTGACAATATTATCAACATCTTTTTGAAAATCTAAGGAAATTGACAGTTTAATATTTTTACCAACTTGTCCTTTGTGTTTGATTTTATTGGAAATAATTTTACCAGATTTATTTGTTTTAATTTGTCTTATTTCATGTTGCCCTTGAAGGATATCTTCATATGCTTTTTCAAGATATGAAGTACCAACTCGATCATCTAAGGAATAGCCCTTTTTGATATAGCTGTCTGCTTCTTCTTGAGGAAGTCCAGCTTCTCGACTGGAAACTTTACCAATAATCGACGTTAAACTAGCATCTTCAATTTTACGATTCCAATCTGTCGCGACCGAAATACCCGGGAGCTTGCTTTTATTGGCAATAAGATAAGCAATTTCTTCTTCACTTAAATCTTGTGTTTTTAATGTGATTGTGTCAAAAGTTGCAACACTATTCATCTGATTAAAAATAGCAATTTCTTTAAGATCTTCTTTTGAATAATTTAACTCTGACTCTGTAATAGAATCAACTGCATTATTATAAACTTGGCTCTCTTTTAGACCATTTCCATAATTATCAAATTTCTTCTTTTGGGGTAATTTTTCGACTACTTTTGCATAAATTTCTGGATCCGCTAAATAGAAATCAATTTTAGCTCGTTTTGAAACCTTTGCTTCAGGATAATCGACATATCCTGCTAAATCCTTAACTAACTGCTTCATTTCTTTAGTACTGATTTTAGGACTGCGTGTAAATGAAACAACATCTTTTATATCATTTGAAACAAGAATTTTCCCATCTCGATCAAATATCTTTCCCCTTGGATTAGAGGTCTTTATATTATAAACCGTGGATGATTTTAATTTTGCATCATAAAATGCTTTATTTTGAATTTGCATTACTGCCAAACGGAGTATCAATGCAGTGAATAATAGAACAATAATTAGAAAAAGGATGTGAATTCGGTTGGTAATACTAGCTGTTTTTTTTGATATTGTTTTCGATTCAAATTTTTCTTTGATGACCAAAACCTCCTTTTTACTATCTTTAATATTTTAACATAAATTGATAAAAATAAGACCGAGAATAAATTCTCGGCCAAAAATTTTTTTAGGGCACCTTGGTTAATCATTATGTTTATGGGTAAAAGCAAAATAGTAAAATAAACTAACAAAAACGGCTCCACCTATTATATTTCCTAAATAAACAAAAGAAAAATTTTGGATAAACTCAAGCCAGGTTGCACCTTTTTCAAAGATTGCAGCAGGGATGACAAAGGCGTTAGCGACGCTATGTTGGAAACCTAAAGCGACGAATGTCATAACAGGGAACCAGATTCCTAAAATTTTGCCAGAGGCATCTTCAGCGCCATAATTGAGCCACAATGCCAAACCAACAAACCAATTACAGCCAATTCCAGAAACAAAGGCTTGTAGCGGGCTAGCAGCGATTTTCGCATGTGCTACTTCAATTACTTCTTCTTTAAAAATTCCTGTCGACGTTAAACCTAAAAAGTGACCAAAAACAAAGGCTACAAAAAAGGCGCCAATCAAATTAAAAATGGTAATGACTAACCAGTTTTTAAGCAGGTCAGAAATGCTGATTTTCTTCGAAAAGAAAGTAGCTGACACGGCCATCATATTTCCAGTAATTAATTCTCCACCAGCCATTAAAATGATAATCAAACCAATTGGAAAAGCACATGCTCCCAGGATACTCGAAAAACTACCAAATGCTTCTAAACCACTGGCTGCAATCCGTACGTAAAGTAAGTAGCCTAAGCTGATCATTGCTCCACCGATGAAACCTAAAATAGCTTTTGCTAAAAATGGTTTTTCGATTTTATGATGGCCTGTTTCAATTGTTGCCGCTAATATCATATCTGGACTTTTCATATTATCTCCTATTGTTACAACACTCACAAATGCATAAACTAATATACCAGTTAAATAAAAAAAATGCAAGCCCTTCCAGAAAGAAACTTACACTTTTTATATTATAATGGTTTAATATTAAGTCCGATTCTAGTAAGTATGATATTCCAAAGACTAAGAGCCAAGTAGAAATCAACTAAGCCATGTACTATAGTGCCCAATCCCACCAATAAAAAGATTGACCAGATATAGCCAACATCAGGAGATTGTCCACTTGTAAATAAGAGTACAACGAGAAATTCTCCTAGCCCATGGATGATATTAATAAATAAGGCGAATGGCAAAGCTTTTATGGGTGATGAGATTTGTGATTGATGATTTCGAATGTAAAAGGCAGCAATCAAAGTGAAGAAAATCTGTGAAAAAGCTCTAAGAACAATTACAAAGGGAAATCCTGCTAGAAAAAATCCTAATGTTGTCCCCAGACTTACAAAGATTGCTACTGCTGGTGAAATAAAAATTGCTAAAAATAATGGGACATGGCTGGCTAAGGTGTAAGATGCAGGGCCAATAATTATTTTAACTGGCATAATCATTGGAATCAAAATCCCAAATGCTACTAAAATTGATGAATAGGCAATTGTTTGTGTTGATTTATTAGTCATAAAATCTCCTTTTTATCATATTATAAAGCAAAAACCATACAGGTGTCAAGACACCTGTATGGTTTTATTTATTGATATAAAGAATGTTTCTATGCGCTAACTTTTTTTTAATCATTTCAAATTGCTCTTGACTTGGGCAAGAAATAAGATGACTATGCAGTCCATTAGTTAAACTAGATAGTAATTCAGCTTGTTCATGATTTACCTTATATATAAAGTCTATAATATCTTCTTTAGATTTAATATTCAATGACGCAACTAACATGCCATAGATAGGGTGTTCTACTTCAACTGTCGAAACAACTCCTCCATGAGAAATAATGATATCCAATTCATCTTCAGTCATTTCAATGCTATGTTGACAAACAATTCTACCAGTAAAATTACTATTAGTTAGCAGTTGATTCATCTGATAACCTCTTGGTGTAGATAATATATCAACTTGTGAAGCCCTCAAAATAGCAATATCACCCACTATAATTTGTCGACTGACACCAAATTCCTCAGCAAGATAGCTTGCCGATAAGGCCGTAACACTTTTTTCAAGCATACCTAAAATCTGTTGTCTACGTTCTTTGGCTTTCATTGGATTACCTCGCTTTCCCATTATCATCATACCATAAATCAATTTGAGTTTAAATCAAAATAAAAAACCAAGCCTGGCTTGGTTTTTACGATATTATTTACCTAAATAGTATTCAGCAGTAATATTTAATTTCTCATCTAATTCAAAAACTAATGGTGGGAAGTTTGGAATTTCAACATTCATAATTTCATCATCAGATAAGCCTTTAATATGCTTAACAATGGCACGAATTGAGTTACCATGTGCTCCTACGAAAACATTTTTACCTTCTAATAAAGTTGGTGCAATTGTTTCTTCCCAGAAAGGTAATGCACGTTCTAAAGTGATTTTTAAGTTTTCTGCATCAGGAATCAATGCAGGATCAACGTCAGCATAACGACGATCAGTATGTGCTGAGTATTGGTCATCTTTAGGCATTGCTGGAGGCAATACATCATAAGAACGACGCCAGATATGAACTTGTTCGTCACCAAATTCTTCAGCTGCTTCTGCTTTATTTTTACCAGTAAGAGCACCATAGTGACGCTCATTTAAACGCCAAGATTTTTCAACTGGTAACCAAAGTTGATCAGAATACTCAAGTGCTAAATTTGTTGTTTTGATAGCACGCGTTAAAACTGAAGTATAAGCTTTATCAAAAGTAATTCCTGCTTCTTTAATTAATTTACCAGCATCAATAGCTTGTTGTGTACCTTTTTCTGAAAGATCAACGTCAGCCCATCCTGTAAAGAGGTTAGCTTTGTTCCATTCTGACTCACCGTGGCGAGCGAAAACCAATTTTACCATTAGTTAATATCTCCTTTTATTTTAGGTTTAAACCTAGTACATCTACTATTTTACAAAATTAAGTACAAAAAAGCTAGTGGATAATGGTTGTTTTTGAAAACTCTATTGAGATTATCATGAAAATATAAATAGTTCGTCTTTTTAGAGAAATCTGATTACAGATTAAAAATTTTCTTGCTAATCATCTGACCAAGTGATAAAATAGAAAAAATTTGTCAAAATTTGGAGGAAATTATGATTTCAACAGCAACACAAATTTCAAATATTACATTTGATAATTGTTTAATGAATGCCGCTGGTGTCTATTGTATGACCAAGGAAGAACTGATGGAAATCGAGAATTCTTTGGCTGGATCATTTGTCACTAAAACAGGAACTTTAGAAAAAAGAGATGGCAATCCTGAACCACGTTATGCTGTAACAGAACTTGGATCAATTAATTCAATGGGCTTGCCAAATCTTGGTTTCCAATATTACTTAGATTTTGTCATTGAATTGGCAAAAGTGCAAAATAGTAAAAATCATTTTCTTTCTGTTGTTGGACTCTCACCTGATGACACTGATACCATCTTAAAAACAATCCAAGAGTCAGATTATCAAGGATTAGTTGAATTAAATCTATCTTGTCCAAATGTACCTGGAAAACCCCAAATTGCCTATGATTTCGAAATGACCCATTCACTCCTGACAGAAGTATTTAGCTATTTCACCAAACCTCTTGGCGTTAAGTTGCCACCATATTTTGACATTGTCCATTTTGACCAAGCAGCCGAAATCTTTAATCAATTCCCATTAGCCTTTGTCAATTGTGTCAACTCAGTCGGAAACGGTCTTGTAATTGAAGATGAATCAGTTGTTATAAAACCCAAAACCGGTTTTGGAGGGATCGGTGGCGATTATATTAAACCAACTGCTTTAGCAAACGTCCATGCTTTCTACCAGCGTCTTAATCCTTCTATTCAAATCGTTGGCACTGGCGGTGTTAAAAACGGTCGCGATGCCTTTGAACATATCCTCTGTGGGGCGAGTATGGTCCAAATTGGCACAGCTTTACATGAAGAAGGACCAGAAATCTTTAAACGTATAACTGAAGAATTAAGAGTCATCATGAAAGAAAAAGGCTATCAAACAATTGAAGATTTCCGAGGAAAATTACATTATCTAAAATAAAAAAAAGAGATTACTTAAAGTAGTCTCTTTTATATTTAGTTGATTCATCTATTTGTACATCATCACTAATTTCAATAATATTGTCATTATCATTCTTAACCTTTTTAGATAAAAATATATCCGAAAGCTTGATAAAAATAATAACTTTGACTATTGAAAAGATAGCAAGACCAATTAAAACTGTTTCTAGCATACTATCACCCCATCATAAATCTCCTAGTAATAGTATAAACGCTTTCATATTTATTTTCAAGTCAATTATTATTGAAATCCCAAAAGTCGCATGCCGTTTAATATAACTAAGATAGTTGAACCTTCATGACCGACCACTCCTAGAGGAAGTGTCACAACTTGAAAAACATTGGCAAGAATTAATAAAGTGATTACTGACAAGGCAAAGATAATATTTGTTTTAACAATACCTTTCATTTTTCTTGAAAGTTTTATTGAGAATGGAATCTTAGTTAAATCATCCATAATAACACTATCCGCACTTTCCATAGCAATATCAGTACCTGTACCAATAGCATATGAAACATCGGCTTGAGCTAAAGCTGGGGCATCATTAATACCATCACCCACCATCGCTACAAAACCATATTTTTCTTTAATTTCTTTAATCCGTGTTACTTTATCTTGAGGCATACAATTAGCAACAACATCATCAATACCAAGTTTTTCAGCAACATATGCAGCTGTTTTTTCTTGGTCACCTGTTAACATAACAGTTTTAATTCTCATATCATGTAACATTTTTATGGCTTGACGCGATTCTTCTTTAATATCATCTAATAAAGCATAGTAAGCAACAAGTTCAGTACCTTTGCTGACATAAACTAAAGTCTTCCCTTGACCTTCTAATTTTTCAATTTCAACTTCAAGATGATTAATATGCTCTACTACTTCAAGAATAAATGTCTTTTTACCAATTCGCCATTCCTGACCTTGATAGTTGAAAACAAAACCTTTTCCTGAGATTTCATGACTTCCTTCCAAAGTAAGTCGTGGACTATCCTGAGTAAAATCTTGTAAAGCTTTTGAGATTGGGTGTGTTGAAGCTTCCTCTGCTGTTTTAACAATTGAATCAATAGTTGCTTTATCACCTTCATAATGACTATCAACAACTGAAGGTTTACCTTGAGTTAATGTCCCCGTCTTATCCATGACAACAGCTCTAATATCACCCATATTGTCAATGATATCTCCACCTTTAATGATCAATCCCTTACGAGCTGCTCGACTAATAGCCGAAAGACTTGCTGGAGAGGACGAAGCGACTAATGCACACGGTGAAGCTACTGTTAAGAGAATCATACCACGATAGAAAGCAGTCAACCATTCCCATCCTAAGACAAAATGACAAAAAAGGATAAAGAAAGGAACTAGTAGCAAAACAAATTTAACGTAACCATCTTCAAGATTTTCAATAAATGTTGCTGTTTTACTTTTTTGTGTCTGGGCAGATTCTACTAAATTAACAATCTTAGCAAATAAAGTATCTTCATTTTCAACAGTTACCAACATATCAATCGTTTGACCTTCATTAATGGTTCCACCAATTAATGCTTGACCTCTTTCTTTGTCAACTGTTATAGGCTCTCCAGTTACCATTGATTCATCAAATTGCCCAAATTGACTGATTAATTCTCCATCAATGGGAACTGATTCACCTTTACGTACTTGAAGTTTATCGCCAATATGCAAATCTTTTGTTTCAACTTCAACGATTTCATTTTGAACATTATAACGTCGAGCAGTATCTGGTGTTAAGTTCATTAAAGCAGAAATAGAATCTCTACTTTTTTCCATCGCCATTTCTTCAAGTGTACTTGAAAGAGAAAAAATAAAGATTAACAGTGCACCTTCTAGCCAATATCCAATAATACCTGCACCAATTGCTGCTAAAATCATAAGGATGTCAACAGATAAATGTTTATATTTTACTAAATCAAGAAGCCCTCCTTTTGCAGATTCATAACCCCCAATTAAGAATCCGGCAATAAAAAATCCGGCTGCAAGTTGTGGATGATTACCTAATAATGGTAAGCCAATTAAAATCAAAGCTAGACAAGCTAAAGTTTCCATTAAATGCATATGTTCTTTAATCCAAGTCATTTTTTCCCTCCAAAAAACGTAGTTGAAAATCTCATTTGTGTGTATTTTTTAAATTTTCTTATTTACTTAATTATAATTGTTCTAAATAAAAAAGTCAAGTTATCTAGAATGATTCTAAACAACTTAACCAGCTAAGTATCTTTATCAAATATAAGAAGCATCGATAATTACATGATCAATAAAAAAAGACCAACTAACAAAATTGTTAGTTGGTCCTTCAAAAATATTAAATTATTTTACTGCATCCTTAAGAGCTTTACCTGCTTTAAATGCTGGAACTTTTGATGCCGCGATTTCGATTTCTGCACCAGTTTGTGGGTTACGACCTTTACGAGCTGCACGTTCGCGAACTTCGAAGTTACCAAAACCGATTAATTGAACTTTTTCACCTTCAGAAAGGAATGCTTCGATTGCAGAGAATACAGCGTCAACTGCTGCTGCTGAATCTTTTTTAGTAAGTTCAGTTGCTTCTGCAACTTTTGCGATTAAATCTTGTTTGTTAGCCATTTAACAAATCCTCCAATTAATTAATAAGCAATATGCTTTAACAATACTAATAATATCTAAAAAATGGCTATAGGTCAAGTATTTAACGTTATTTAGCCTTTTTTCTTGTAAATATCAAAAGTAATTTGGTTATTCAGTAAATCAACTTTTTTAGCTATTAAATAAATATCTGCATCATTTTTTATCTGCTGTAAATTTATTATTATAGATGAGTTATTCTTATTAACACTTACAAAATCTGGAAGTTTATAGGATGACTTAATATACTGAAGAACCTCTCCTTCTGGTAATGGAAGGGTTCCGGCTGAAATAGAGGTTATTTGAAGTTGTAAACTGCCATTTTCTAATGCGATTGGTTGAAAGTAAATATATAAAGGTACTTCATAACCTAACAGTTGATACTTCCCTTCAAAAACAATAGATGAAGAAGTTGTATAAATCTTGTAAGTCATGTCGTTCTTTTGATAATCCTTCAAGTAACTGGCAACTGTTTTATTGATTTGACGACGATTAGTGGATATTGTCCCGATTTTCACCGAGCTAGATATTGATGAAACAAGCTTTTCAGAGTTTGGTTCACGAACTTGAATTAAGCGACTTCCAATTACCAAAATAAAAGCAAAATTAAAAGCAAGTAACAAGAGGAATGCCCATCTCCACCAATTAATCTTAGATTTTTGGTTATAAGCTATTTTATTTTTTTTATTTCTTTTCATATTTTAATATAGACTCCAATACTGCGTCTGACATAATTTGATACCCAATATTATTTGGATGAAAATGATCTTGATTAAACAAAGCATCATTAACGACGCGTGTCTGGTCTCCATCTGATTGAACAATTCCTTCTTGTCCATCGATTCCTCGATATAATTGTTTATTAATAGGTACATAATGAACGTGCTCAAATTGACTGGTCACTTCTTTTGTCTTATTATTCCAATTATTAATTACATTTTGCATTTCAGTCATCTCAGGAAAGTTTAGATAAAATGGATTATAAATACCTAAGATATAAATATGTAAGTCATTATTATCTTTTCTTGCTAACTTGACAATTTTCTGAAGTCGTAATTGATAGTTCTTTTCTGGTAACTCAAAACTAGATACTTTTAAATTAGCTAAGTTTTTTCTGATGACGGCCATGACATCATTACCACCAACAGTTATGGTCAAAATATCAGCTTTTTTCAAGTCATTTTTCAAGGCCTTGTCAGATTGCATCCGCTTCAAAATTTGCTGACTAGTATTACCCGAAATCCCATAATTCTGTGAGGAAACTTCAACATCTAAGTTGTCTCTAATATCATTTGCAAGTAGTGGGACAAATCCACCTTGACCAGTAGAATCACCAACACCTTCTGTTAATGAGTCACCTAAAGCAACATAATTAATTATTTTGGTTTTGGATTGAATATAATCCATTCTTTTTATCTGTGAATCTGAATTAGGTAGGACAAAATTCAAGAAAAGAATACTAAGAATCAGACAAGTTGCAAAAAAGAGAAAATCTTTTAATAAAATTATTTTATTCATATCTAATCATTACGGCAAATGCACCCTCACCCGTATGAGTCTGGATAATTGACCCTGTTTCTAAAAAAGCAATTGGATTAGTATAATACTCTGAAATAATTTCCCTTAAATGGTTCGCTAAACCTTGATCTCCAGCATAGGAAATACCTAACTCTGCAATTACTTTATCCTTTGTTTCAGCCATGTAAGAATCAAGCCATTTATTAAAAGTTTTATTTCCTCGCCCTTTGACTACTGTTTTCAGTTCTGCATCTTTTAGTTCCATCAACACACGAATATTCAACAAGGTTGAAATCAAACCTGTAACACGACCAATTCGACCACCTTTAACTAGGTTTTCTAAAGTTGAAACTCCAATAAAAAGTTTAGTCTTTTCTTTGACTTCTTGAATCTTTTCCAAAATTTCAACAACTGAAGCACCCTGACTAGCTAATTTAGCAGCTTCTTTAACTTGAAATTTCATGCCTTGATCAGTAAAACCAGAATCAACTATATGACAATGAGCTCCAGCAAGCTCAGCACCTTGACGAGAAGCCTCAATTGTTCCTGATAGAGCAGGCGTTAAATGAATTGCAATGATTTCATTATAACCTTGTTCAATGAGGGCCTTATAATATTCAGCAAATAGTCCGACCGGAGGTTGGCTTGTTTTGGGCAACTCCTTACTATTTTGCATTAACTTCAAAAATTGACCTTCTTCTTTTAAATCATTGTCAGAATATAATTTACCATCAATCATTACTGACAAAGGAACTACTGTAATATCATATTTTTCAATCAATTCCTTTTCAATTGTTATAGATGAGTCTGTCAAAATTTTAATTTTTTCCATTTATTATTTTCCATTCTTTTAAAAGCGTATTTTCCCTATATTTTATCATTGATTGTCAAATAAATCAAAAAGAGACAAACTAAACTGTCTCTTTTATGATTTTATGGTTTTGCTAACAGGTCTCTTGCTTGTTCTCTTGCCGTTTCTGTTACTTCATTTGCTGCTATCATATTAGCAATTTCTTCAACACGTTCTTCATAGGTAAGAAGACTGACCGTCGAAACAGTAGAATCCTCCTTGCTTTCTTTGGAAATGAAGAACTGGTAGTCAGCAATAGCAATCACCTGTGGTAAATGTGAGATAGCCAGAACTTGTCCATTTTGACCAATTTTATGAATTTTTTTGGCAATAGCTTGCGCAACACGACCAGAAACGCCTGTGTCCACTTCATCAAAGACAATACTTGTTTTGTCTTCTCTTTTCGAAACAGCAGATTTAATAGCTAACATCAGACGAGATAATTCCCCACCAGAAGCTACTTTTACCAAGGGCTTGAAGCCTTCACCAGGATTTGTTGAAATATAAAATTCAACTGTTTGGTTCCCTTGAGAATTAAATTTTGATTTATCAAATTTAACCTGAAAATCAGCCTTTTCCATGTATAAATCTTTTAACTCTGCCTTAATATCAGCTTCTAATCGCAGAGCTAAATTTTGGCGTTGTTCGCTTAATTGTGTTGCCTTACTAACAAGCTCTTTTTCTAACAATTTTAATTGGGAGTCACTTGCACCTGATGCCATGTTGTCACCAGTGAGAAGTTGATATTCTTTTTGAATATTACCATAGTAATCTAACAAGTCATCAGCAGATCCACCATATTTACGTGTCAAACTATTAATGAGTGTCAAACGACTTTCTATCTCCATCAAACGACCTGCATTGAAGTCAAGCGAATCAATTGTATCAGATAATTGTTTGGTCACATCTTCTAAAATATAATAAGCTTCCGAAATACTTGTGGAAATAGCTTTATAATCAGAATCATAATTTTCAATTGTCAAAAGATCATTCATTGCAGACCGAACATTGTTTAGGCTTGAAATATCATCATTATCAAGCATAGCATAGGCATTAGCTAAAGTGTCAGCAATATTTTTGTGATTTAAAAGCCGATGGTGTTCCTGATTAAGGCTTTCTTCTTCACCCCTATGTAAATCAACTGCTTCGATTTCAGCTAGTTGAAAGGTTAACATCTCAATCCGTTCTTTATGTTCACGTTCATTTTTCTGACGTTCAATGACACGTTTTCTGACCGTTTTATAACTGTTAAATGTTTCTTGATAGCTTGTTTTAAGGTCCTTAAAATCTTGATTCCCAAATGAATCTAAAATTGCTAAGTGATGAGATGCGCGCATTAATTCTTCTTGGTCATGTTGACCATGAATATCAACTAGATACTGTCCAACTTCTTTTAAAAAGGTTAAATTAACCATTTGCCCATTTATACGACTGACACTTCGACCATTAGCAAAAATATCTCTGCGAATAATGAGTTCATCTTGAACTGGAATACCATTATCTTCTAAGAGAGCTTGAAGATCCAAATTTTTTTCAAGTGAAAAGAAACCTTCAATTTCAGCTTTTTGTTGACCATGACGAATAACCTCAGTACTGGCACGCGCACCAAGCATCATATTCATCGCATCAATAATAATTGACTTTCCGGCTCCTGTTTCGCCAGTTAGGACAGTCATGCCATTTTCAAACGTCAATGAAATTTCTTCAATGATGGCAAAATTTTTAATTGAAATTTCTAATAACATTCTATCCTCTTTCTATTATCTTTCTTCAGCTTTCCATTGAAGGACTTGTTGTCGAATATGGTCCGCATCAATCTCAGTATTGGCAATTAATAAAATACTGTCATCATCTGCAATTACAGAAAAGATTGAATCCGCAAAATCCTTAACTAAATATTTTTTAATGACCATCGCATTTCCAGGGATAACTTTTAAGAATAGATGACATTTTAAATCTGATCGTTTCTCTGAAATACTTAGAATATTACTCTTAATTGATGTTGGACGCTGAAAAATCTTTTTACCACTATCTTGTGACAAGCCATAAATATAACGACCTTTAGCAGATGGAATTTTGACAATACCAATTTCGTTCATATCTCTTGAAATGGTGGCTTGAGTTAATTCTAAACCTTCATTACGAAGTAAAGCTAGTAAATCATGCTGTGTTTCAATCTCGTTTGCCAAGACCATTCTTTTAATTAAATCTAAACGTTCATTCTTCTTCATTTTGATTAAATTCCTTATGTGATTTTTCAACAACTTCTGAAAGGAGACAAACATCAATCTCTTTAATTTGTTCTGCTTTTTCCATATAAGCTAAAAATTCAATATTACCATGTCCACCTTGTATAGGCGAAAAATCGATACCTTTTATATTAAATCCGTATTCCTGTGCAAAAGTTGTCACTTTTTCAAGAACTTTTAAGTGAACCGATTTATCTTTAATAATTCCATTTTTTCCAACTTGTGATTTGCCTGCTTCAAATTGTGGTTTGATTAGGGCAACTACTTGGCCTGAAGGAGCTAAGATAGACTTCAATGCTGGTAAAATCAGGCTTAATGAAATAAAAGAAACATCAATACTAGCAAATGTAGGTTGGCCTTCTGTAAAATCTTCTAGCTGAGCATATCTAAAATTGTACTGTTCCATACTCCGCACACGTGAGTCCTGACGTAATTTCCAAACCAACTGATTAGTCCCCACATCAACTGCATAAACTAATTGAGCACCAGATTGGAGCATAACATCGGTGAAACCACCTGTTGAGGCACCAATATCAATGCAGACTTTGTTATCAACTGAGATATTAAAAATAGATAAGGCTTTTTCTAATTTCAAACCGCCACGACTAACATACTTGAGCTTTTCACCTTTCAGCTTTAATTCAGTTGCGTCATCAATTTTTTCACCAGGTTTATCAAAACGTTCACCATTGAGGACTGATACAACTAAACCAGCCATTACTCCTCTTTTTGCTTGTTCACGGGTATCAAAGAGGCCTTGCTTGAAAGCCAAGACATCTACTCTTTCCTTAGGCATCTAGTCTCAACCTTTCTACTAAATCAATTAGGTTCTGTGGGTTAAAATTTGTCTGATTTTTAGTTTTTTCAAAAATGAACAAGGCCCCATCTAATTCTTCATTTAATACTTGATATGATTTTTCTAATCCCAGTAATCCTGGATATGTTGATTTATGGGCAGTTATATCTTTGTTGGGCGTTTTTCCTAAGTCTTCAAATTTTGCTGTGATATCAAGAATATCATCCCGGACTTGAAAAGCATGGCCAATTAACTCACCCGCTCTTGTTAAGTCAGATATCATGTCTGCAGGTAATTGAGCAATGATTGCAGCAGCCATAAATGGATAAGCCAAAAGTTTACCCGTTTTATGACTATGGATGCCCTGCAATTCTTCTATGCCTAATTTTTGATCTTCAGCTCTCATATCCAGCATCTGACCACCAACCATACCAAAAGTTCCTGCTGCATTGCTCAATTGGGCGATTAAGTCAACTTTTATTTGTGGTAAAAAATTAGTTTCTGCAATCAATGAAAAGGGATCAATAAAGAGACTATCCCCAGCCAGAATTGCTGTAGCTTCATCAAATTGCTTATGATTCGTTAATCTGCCACGGCGATATTCATCATTATCCATAGCAGGTAGATCGTCATGAATTAAACTTCCAGTGTGAACCATTTCTAACGCTGCAGCAACTTTAAAATGATCTTCTGTCAATGTAATATTGAAAGCTTCTAAAGATTCTAATAAGAAAAGGGGTCTAATTCTTTTTCCTCCAGAATCAACAGAATATATAATAGAATCAATTAAATCTTGAGAAACTAAATTTGATTTTTGATAAAAATGGCTAATTGTTTGATTGATTTTTGTTAACTTTTCCATTAAGCATCCATATCTACTTCTGAACCATCCGCTTGCATAACTTTAACAAGTGTTTTTTCGGCATTTTGTAATGTTTTTTGAAGATTTTTAGAAAGAACCATCCCTTTTTGAAACTCTGCAATAGCTGTTTCCAATGGCACATCGCCATTTTCAAGTTTGGAAACAATCATTTCTAATTCTTGCAAATTATCTTCAAATGTTTTATTAGTTGACATCTTTTACCTCTACTTCTAATTGACCATCTTTTAATTGAATATTAAGATGATCACCTTTTTCAATTTGTTCGACTGATGCAATAACTTCCTCTCCTTTGTGAAGCATTGCGTAACCTCTTGCAATGATGCGGCTTGTATCAAGAGATAGCAAGGTATCTTGCGCTTTTTCAAAACGTCTTAATTTGCTTTCAAATGATGCTTTAGCATCATAAGTCAACTGTTGACTGAGACTCGTAATACGATCTTGGTAACGATTAATACGACTCATTAAATCAATTGATTGCAAACGGTGTCTTATTTGGATTTCTGAATCTTTATTACTGGCTATATTCTCTTTAAATGATGATACCAATGACATATTGAGACGATCAAGTTTTTGGAGATAGCCGTCATACAGGCGTTCTGGTTGCCTAAAGATAACTGACTGCGCTAGCTTATTGACTCTTTCTTGATTTTCACGCACTATTCGATTACTTGCTTGAAAAGCACGGGTCTGACGCTCATTAATCCAGGCTAATATATCAGCTTTAGTAACAGGCGTCGCTAGTTCTGCTGCTGCTGTTGGTGTTGCAGCCCTGCGATCGGCGACGAAGTCGGCCAAAGTTATATCTGTTTCATGGCCAACACTAGAGATAATTGGAAGCTGTGATTCAAAGATTGCATGAACAACTTTTTCTTCATTGAAGGCCCAGAGATCCTCAATTGAACCACCACCTCGACCGACAATTAGAAGATCCAAATCGTCCCTTTGATTGGCTCGAATGATATTATCCACAACCTCTTGAGCAGCACCTTCGCCTTGAACCTTAGTTGGAAACAGTAATATCTCAACTCCCGGAAAACGACGTGAAATTGTAGTAATAATATCCCGAATAACGGCTCCACTTGGAGAAGTTAAAACTCCGACTTTAGTTACAAACTGAGGTAAGGCTTGCTTATGTCTATCATCAAAAAATCCTTCACTTGTCAGTTTCTTTTTCAATTGTTCGAATTGCAAAGCTAATGCACCAATCCCGTCTGGTTCAGCACGTTCGATGATAATTGAGTAAGCTCCTGAAGGCTCATAGAGCTGAATCCGACCAACGACATTAAGCTTCATGCCTTCCTCAAGATCAAATCCTAATTTACTATAAACACCTGCCCACATTGTGGCCTGAATAACAGCACCTTCATCTTTTAATGAAAAATATTGATGTTTTGGTCTTTTTCTAAAATTGGAAACCTGACCAGTCAGATAAACCCGTTCCAAATAGGGGTCTCGGTCAAACTTCATTTTTAAATATTTAGTCAGATTGCTGACACTTAAATAATCTGTCATCAGGTTCCTTTCCTTATAATTAAAGGCACTACTGCCTTTTTATACTATTGCAATTATACCATTTTTCATTTTAAATTGTTAAGATTAGTACCAAAAAAGAAGCTTTAAAGCTTCTTTTAAAATCTTCTTATTAATCAGCTTTCGCATACTTATTCATCCATTTTTGGATAGAGTCACTAATTTGCGTGGGTAGGACAACATAGTTATCTCTTGCCAAGTCATCTGCTATTGCTGAATGAAGATAAGTTGCCGCTGCAACAACTTTATAAATGCTTTTTTGTTTAAATTGGGCCACAAAGCCGGCAATCATTCCAGCTAGGGTATCGCCCATTCCACCTGTAGCTTGATAAGGTCCTCCAACGTCAAGGAGAGAAATCTCTTCAGTCGAGATTAGAGCCGTTTCATCACTTTTGGCTACTAAGATTGTTTCTTGCGGAAAATGCATTAAAGCTTTTTGAGAGGCTTGAGGATTCTGATCCGCAATAGCTAGTTTACTTAACCTTTCCCATTCTTTTTGATGAGGGGTAAGGATAACTTGCTTATTCTTTAAGATTGAAACATCTTCTTCTGCTAAGAGTGTTAAAGCAGAGCCATCTATGATCAGAATTTGTTCAGGGCTAACCCCTTGCAAGACTGTTTTTAATAGTTCTTCTGCTTTGCTATTGTCCCCAAGGCCTGGGCCAATTAGGATTACATCGGCTGTAATCATCGTTTTTTGCAAGAAGTCTTGGTCATCCACTGAAAAGGCCATTGCTTCAGCCAAATGGTTATGTAAGGCTGGTATATTCTCTTTTTCAGTCGCCACAGTTACTAGACCTGCGCCACTTTTGACAGTAGCAATTGCAGACATAATAATTGCTCCACCATAGGGATATAGACCACCAATTAATAGCACGCGCCCATAATC
>CAACWJ010000061.1_pt1 | contig 61471 bp, 60 predicted proteins | sample 2275621 | NCBI WGS metagenome assembly CAACWJ01 (sample SAMEA5312456, study PRJEB27640) | indoor metagenome | biome: indoor environment; feature: uncontrolled; material: polymer tiles stone | place: Germany | collected 2014-07-07
AGCGTTCGTCCTGAGCCAGGATCAAACTCTCATTTATATGTTAATTTGATGTTTAACTCATTCTTATCTGTCGCTGACAGATTTATTGTTTTTTTGTTACTTAATTGACAGGTAATATGCATAAACATATCACCCTGCACGTTTGGTTTTTGTCTTATTCAGTTCTCAAAGGTCTTCTTATCTCTTACGAGACAACTATTATATTCTATCAGGTCACAATGCCTTTGTCAATAGTTTTTTACTACTTTTGTTTGTTTTAAAACTATGACTCGGAGTTGTTTTGACAGCTTTATAAGTATAGCTATATTTCAATAGTTTGTCAATACTTTTTTCTTAATATTTCATTTTTTTACAAAACGATTTCACAAAAAAATCCCTATCGGGATTTTTATTTATTTTCTGTTGAATTTTTATAACCGTATATGATATAAATTAGTGTCCCAATAACCGTTGTCGTAATGAATGCAATCCATGTTACTTTCATATATTGACTCATGAATGACAAACAAATAATAATTGCCAATATAGGAAGAAAAGGTACAAACGGTGTTTTAAATTCTCCTTTTTTGGGATTTCCCATATCTTTTCTTAATTTAATAATTGCGATGGACATTATAATCAAATATGCCAAGGTACAGATATTTACAAATTCTGCCAAGCTTGCTAATGGAACTAAACCTGCACATACCATAGCTAAAATACAAACTAAAATTGTCGCATTTTTTGGAACAAAGCTTTTCTTTGTAATCTTACTAAGACTTCTTGGTAGGAGGCCATCACGACTAATTGAATACACAATCCTAGCAAGAGCGAAAGTCATTGATATACAAACAGTGATTAATGTTAGAACTGCAACAATTGATACATAGTTAGCAGCCCAACCTATTCCAATACTTCTAAGAGCAAACGAAACTGCATCAGGAACATTCAGTTTGGTGTAATGAACAATTCCTGTTAAAATCATTGTTACAATTATATAGAGAACAGTTACTATCATTAAAGATAGAGCAATTCCTTTTGGAATTGTTTTTTGTGGATCCTTAACTTCATCAACAGTCATAGAAATTGATTCAAATCCTAAAAAGGCAAAAAACATAACTGATGCCCCTGCAAAAATACCAGACTGACCACCGTAAATTTTTCCTAAACCAAATGGTGCAAAATTAGACCAATTTTCAGGTTTAATAAAGAAGATACCAACAATTATAAACAAGAACAATGCTGAAAACTTTAGAATTACTAATAAACTATTGAATCTTAATGCAGTTTTACTATTCATTAAAACAACAGACATTACGGCGAGCATAACAAGTACAGGAAGAATATCAATATAAGTTCCTTGACTGGGATTAAAAGTCCCATTTAACACCTTAGGAATCACTATTCCATAACTACTAAGAAGGCCTTTTAAATAACTTCCCCATCCCACTGCAACACTTGAAATTGCAGTTAAAAATTCCATTATGATATACCAGCCTACTATCCAAGCAGGAAATTCTCCTAAAGTTGCATAGACATAACTATAAGCTCCACCATTTGCAGGTATACGAGAAGCAAATTCAGCATAAAATAAAGCTAAAATACTTATGGCTAGTGCTGAAATTACAATTGAAATCATCAATGCTGGTCCTGCATACTGTGCAGCACCAATACCTGTTATTGTAAATATACCCGTTCCAACCATCGAACCTAGGCCTAAAAATATCAAGTCATTTACTTTTAAATGCCTTCTCATTTCAGTTTTACTTACACTATTATTCTTTTTTCGAAAAATTGTCATGTTCTTTTCCTTCTTTACTTGATTTCTAATAGTTTATCACAGCTCACAAGGAAAGTAAATTCCATAATAAAAGCCATTGAAATAGGATTTTAAACTTTTTCTAATGGCTTTTTTCACTATTCTTCTGTTGAATGTTCCTGTGATGATGGATTTTCATCTTCAGTAATCATTTTATCTTTAATTTCTTCATATGATAATGCATGAACATCATCATTATCTCCATCTTTATCCTCTGGCATTTTACCAGTTTCATAGATAGATTTAATTTGAGCAGCATCAAGAGTTTCATATTTTAATAATGCTTCTGCAATTAACTTATGAGTTTCTCTATTTTCATTAATAATGTCGGCTGCTTTATTACGAGCTTGATTTAATAATTCTCTTACTTCATCATCAATCATTTGTGCTGTTTGAGCAGAATATGATTTTTCAGTAGTCATTTGACCAGGCATCATAGCATGATTACCTTCATATTGAACTGGTCCAAGTTTTTCACTCATACCATATTCAGTAACCATAGCACGGGCCATTTGAGTTGCTTGTTCAAAGTCATTTGATGCACCAGTAGTTTGGGCATTAAAGATAATTTCCTCAGCAACACGTCCACCCATAAGACCAGCTAATTGTTCATTTAAGTCATCCTTAGATAGTAACATTTGATCTTCTTTAGGAAGGGCAATCATGTAACCACCCGCACGACCACGAGGAACAATTGTAACTTTATGAACAACACGCGCATTTGATAATGTTAAACCAACAATTGTATGCCCAGCCTCATGGTATGCAACCATTTCACGTTCGCGTTTCGAAATCGTACGATCTTTCTTAGAAGGTCCAGCAATAACACGATCTTCAGCCTCATCAATATCAGAAGCATCAATTTTCGTCTTATTTCGACGAGCAGCTACAAGCGCAGCTTCATTCAGAACGTTTTCTAAATCTGCACCCACAAAACCAGGGGTTTGTTGGGCAACAACTTTAAGATTAACGTCTTCATCAAGTGGTTTATTTTTTGCATGGACTTTAAGAATTGCTTCGCGTCCTTTAACATCTGGGCGACCAACTAAGACTTTTCTGTCAAAACGACCTGGTCTAAGCAGTGCAGGGTCTAATACATCACTACGGTTAGTTGCTGCAATAACGATGATGCTTTCATTACCTTCAAATCCATCCATTTCAATCAATAGTTGATTCAAAGTTTGTTCACGTTCATCGTTACCGCCACCCATACCAGCTCCGCGACGACGACCAACAGCATCGATTTCATCAATAAAGATAATTGCACGTTCAGCTTTCTTCGCATCCTCAAAAAGAGAACGGACACGGCTAGCACCGACCCCGACAAACATTTCAACGAAGTCAGAACCAGAAATACTAAAGAAAGGAACAGCTGCTTCACCAGCAACAGCTTTTGCAAGTAAAGTTTTACCAGTTCCGGGAGGCCCCTCTAAAAGAACACCAGACGGAATACGAGCACCCAAAGCTTTATATTTTTTTGGATTTTTAAGAAAATCAACAACTTCAACAAGTTCTTGTTTTTCTTCCTCTGCTCCTGCTACATCAGTAAAACGAACTTTAACATCGTCTTTATTTTGTGATTTAGCTTTATTTTTACCAAAACTCATTGCACCACGAGCGCCACCGCCACCTTGATTCATCATCATAATCATAAAACCAGCGAAAATGACAATAGGTAGGAAACTCATCAGCAATGAAATCCAAGTTCCGCTTGAACTTTCTGGCTTAACAGTAATTATTGTACCAGATTTATCAGCTGCACTCGTAACCTCTTTTAGTGTAGAATCTGTAGGTAATACTAAAGCATTAAATTCAGAAACTTCTCTAGCTGAACCAGGTCCAAAAAAGGAAATATTGGGATCAGATTTTACTTTTTTTGGCTTATCATATTCACCCTTAACTTGGATGATACTGCCACTTGGTTGATAAGTTATGCTTTTAACATCACCAGCCTTAACTTGTTTGATTAGCTTTGAATAACTAATCTGTTGGCTTTGTGTACTTGTTCCTTTTAAATAATATTGAAAACCTGTGATAACCACAACAATCAATAAAATATAAATAAAAGAATTTTTCACAAATCCGTTATTCTTATTATTTTTCATATAGTGATAATTGACCTTTTTCTATTTTGTATAGACTTCTTCTTTTAATACTCCAACGTACGGTAGATTACGATAGTTTTCCGCGTAATCTAAACCAAATCCTACTATAAATTCATTTGGTACATCATAACAAACATAGTCCGCATCTATATCGACAACACGACCTTCAGGTTTGTCAAACAAAGTAACAATTTTTACTGAATTAGCTTGACGGTATTTAAACATATCACGTAAATATTTCAAAGTACGTCCAGTATCAATAATATCTTCGACAAAGATAATATCTCTACCTTCAATATTTGTGTCCACATCTTTTAAGATTTGAACTTCACCACTACTTGTAGTACCGCCATGATAACTAGAAACGACCATGAAATCAATTTCAACATGAGTATCAATGTGCTTCATTAATTCAGCCATAAATGGAACTGATCCTTTTAAAACACCAACCATTAAAGGATTTTTCCCTTGATAATCTTCAGTTAGTTTTTGACCTAGTTCTTTTGTTTTGTTAATAATGTCTTCTTCTGAATAGAGGATTCTTTTAATATCTTGCTCCAGCATGATGTCACCTTTTTTCTAATTTTTCAACATACAGTTTAGCCAACATTATATCATGTTTAGATGCTTTTCTCAAATATGTTTTATCAGCAATAATAACAAATATAATCTGGTCATCTTGTAATCCAATTATAGCATTTTCTCGCTCTTTAGCAGTGAATTTGTCATCTATAAAGAGTCTTCTGATTTTTTTTGAAAATTGACCAAAATCAATTTTATCACCAGCCTGTCGTCCACGCAAGGTAATTGGTGTCATCTGATAGACTGGTATTTGAAATACACTATCTTGTTCTTGAGATAAGGGACTAAAGGTAAAAGTAAAATTATTGTACTTATTACTAGTACCATATTCTATCAGAACATGACTGAGATTTCCCTCCGTCTTTGGACTGAATTTTTCAATAACAAATTGATTTTCTTGAATGTCTAATTGATAACTTTGATTTATCGGATATGTCCCAATTTTTTTACGTCTAACTAATGATAACAAATCCTCAAATTGACTTTTTGAGATCACTAAATCAGTAAAGCGTTCGAGATATTCTTGAAAACAAAAAAATTGAACAGCTCTGCTATTCCCCAAAAAATACGAAAATTGATTGAGTTTATCAGTATAGATTAAATCTTTCAAAGCTTGAACAAGCAAGTGAGATTCTTGAGCTAAATCTCGCAAAGCAAAATCAAACTGCGGATTTTCTTGTCGTAGTTCCGGAAGATACTGATTTCTAATCCGATTTCTTAAGTAGTCATTTGTTTGATTAGAAGCATCTTCAAAGTGAAAGATATCTGGCAAGTCAGCTTTAGCTATGGTTAGAAAAGGCCGGATTAGTTGACCACTTCCAAAAGATTGACACTCTTTAATAGAAGAAAGGTGTCTTAATCTCGTTCCTCTGAGCAGACGCATAAAGACTGTTTCAACTTGATCGTCAGCATGATGAGCTGTCACCAAGGCAGAATAATTTTCAGTTTCCATGATTTTCTTAAAAAAAGCATAACGAAAATCACGGGCTTTGCTTTCACTAAAATGACCTGAAAAAGCTGTTTGATAAAAAGGAATATTATTTTTTTTTGCCCAAGATTCGAGATAGGCTTCTTCTTGATCAGATTCCAAACGTTGTTTGTGATTGACATGTGCAATTGCAATATTAATCTCCAAATTTTTCTGGTTAACATGCAAAAAGTGCAGTAAATTCATTGAATCTACTCCACCAGATACTGCTATTAATACCCGTTGATGTTGGTCGAATAAGCCTTTATTTTTGATATAATTATAAATTTTTTGATATGTCATTTTAATATAGAGTAAACGTCATCGGCAATTTTACTTAAATCATCATAATCTGACTTATCAGTAAAAATAGAAAGGATAAATGGAGAATCAGCATAAACAATGGCGACATCATGCTTATAATCATAAGCATCTCCAATTTTATGAGCTACTGGAACTTTGATGTTTTTAGAAATACGTTGATCATCAAAATCAGTATGGGATAAGTAAGATACTATCTTGCCATTTTGATAATAGATAGCTTCCATTACACTAGCTGCTTGTCGTGAAGATAAATTGCGTTTTTCCATATCCCATGGTGCTCCAGATAAAGCTTGCATTTGGGTAGAAAAATTTGAAGTATATTTATCAGCACCATAATATCCTAAAATATTAGTAGCCACATTGTCTGAATGCTGGGAAACACCTTGTAATAAGTTATCTACACTATATTCTTTATTGTCAGCTTTTTTACTAATTTGACCGGAACCTGAAGGATCATAGTCACCATTAAAATGATTGACTTGATCGACATACTTAAATTTGCTATCAAATCTTAATTGTCCATTATTGACTCTTTCCTGAACAAAATATAAAGTTCCTAATTTAGCAATACTAGCTGCATACATTTGTTTGTCAGCATTAATTCCTGCACTTGCTTGTGTATTAATCTGTTTCACAAAAACAGAGTAATTATCTTTATTATATTTTTCAGAAAGCATTTCTTGAACTTTAATCATCCGGTTATCTGAGGTCGACAAGCCACTAGCAGAAACCCAACCTTTATCATCAATATAATAATAATTACCTTGTTGTGTTTGTGCTAGCTTACTAGCATGGACTTTCTGATAACTGTCAATTGTCTTTTTAGAAGCTGGAATTCCCTTAACATAAGGTTGATCATATACTGTAAGATTTGGTTGTGTCCAAAAATCTTGATTGACTTCTAGTTGATTGATTAAGGTGTCATCAAAAATCAATTGCTTATTAGCTTCAATGTAATTACCATCAGTTAAATGAAAGACGGGTTTCCCGTTAGCATTAATCAGTAAATCTGTAATTTTGAAATCTTCATTGGGAACAATTACTTTAGCAAATTGACTTAATTCTAAATCTTTGTAACTATTTACTTCCGAGAAAACATTAGGATTACTAGGTATTGAATTAAAATAAGTGACCTTGGTAATCACTGATTGACCTAATTGAAAAATTTTTTCTTTACTTAAGTGAAGCGTCTTCTCAGTAGAAATAATTGGAATTGGAGACATGAAAAAAAATATTACAAAAATAGCTAGTAATTTCTTCATTTTATCTCCTTTCCCTTATTTATTTTCCTGATAGGTATCTTCTTTTAGTTTTTGATTTTCAGCATGTAACTCTTCTAATTTTTGATCAGAATAGGCTAAAAATGTTTCGATTTTTTTAATCATATCATCCATATTATTTTGGTAATAATCCTGGAATAGGATAAATTTTTTCCCCTTCCCTAGATAGATAATACTTTGCACGCGCATATTTTCTGACGTAATCGTCATCTTTTAATTGCTTTGCGAAACTTTGTTCTTTTTTGGTACTTTTTTCCAAAGCTTTATATTCTTTTTTCAATTTGATAATTTGTTGATTTTGTTGTTCCAAACCAACATAACTTTTTACCAAATTAAATGTTGGAAGAATAAAAAGAAAAATCATTACCACTAAAATCCAACCAATAAATCGATTGCGTTTTTTGTCTTCTTCTTCTTCAAAACGTTTTTTTAACTTTTCACTATGGATGTATTGATTATTTAATTGAACAATACTAGGCTTCTTCATTGCTTTCTACCCTTGTTTCTTTAATAATGTCATACATTTTGGTAGCGTCTTCTTTTTTAGTGCTATCCTTCATTTCTAAGACACGGACAGTTAATATTTTATTACCAAATCTAATTTCAACTTGGTCATTTATTTTTAAATCTGTTGAACTTTTTGCTAGTACACCATTAACCTTAATTCTTCCTTTGTCTGCAACTTCTTTTGCAACAGGACGGCGTTTGATGATACGGGATACTTTTAAATATTTATCTAATCTCATAATTTACCTCACAGTCCATTTTATTCTATCACTTTTCTTTCTTAAATGGTAGATAGGACCATAAATTCTGACTGAAGGCCTTTAGCTTAATACTGGACAGAATAAAGACAAGAAGCCCTAGGCCTGTCGAAATAAAGATATTTAACAGACTATCTAATCGTTCTTCTTGTGGTAAGTAGCCTTGGCTGATTGCCACAACAATAAGCATTAAGCTTAAAGCAAGAAAATATCTGATATTTTTTAAACTTCTAATTCTTACACGACTTACTTTGATATATAAAAGGAGAATGATAAAAAGTGGAATAACCCCTGACAAGGACGCGCCAATGATGCCAAAATGGAAGGTCATGATAGGCGTTAAAAGCAGTTTCAGTATCAAACCACACACAAGGATGATGAAAGATCTCTTTTGATGATTTTCAATAAAGAATTTTTGGTGGCAATACTGGATGAGACTAGCTAATAAAATCATCAGCAAGTATACTTCCAAAGCTACGCTACCCTTTTTATCTTCAAATAAAACCATGTTCATCGCCGGAAGAATTAACATAAAGCCAGCTGTTAAAGTCAGATTGAGATAAGTAATAAAATCAAAGAATGTCTGACTATCTTCTTCATAATTAGCATCTTTTTGATGATAACTTTTTGACAATTTAGGTAAATAAGTAGTGAAAAAGGCGCTCGAGAATATCAATCCAAATTGTAGTAAAGGCTGCCCACGATCATAAATACCTTTGGTAATTTCTGCCTGAATTGATGTTAAGCCACTGGATTGCAATGATTGCTTCACAAATAACGCATCAAGAAATTGAAAGATTAAGAGATAGACGGTGAAAAAGATAAAAACTGTCGCAGCCCAACCAATTTGTCCTAAATTCTTAAATGAGGTTTTATGCTTTTTGAAGAGGAATAAGAGGGTTGTTGGTGACTTCCAGACAAAGTAAGCTAATATAGCTAGACTGGCCAATAAATTACCTGAAGCTGCTACATTTGCTGTAAAATAGACATTCCAATCAAAAAGGTAATAAGCAAAAGCAGCTAAAATAATGATAATGACACGAACACTCTGTTCCAACACCTGACTAACGGCAGTTGGTATCATATCACCATGTGCTTGAGCTAAACCTCTGTAAAAAGACATGAATGGAACTGTTAACAAAACAAAAGCAGTTAGGATAATACTCGGTGACAATTCAATACTGCCAATAATTCTAGCTAAAGGCTGATTAGCAAGTAACAAAAGACTAGCTAAAATCAGACTTGATAGTACTTGAAATTTAAATAACAGATATAAATCTGTTTTTTTACTTTTTTGATAAATACTAGCAATCACATTTGGAAAAGCTGTCAAACTTAAAGCACTTATGATTGCTAAGATAGGATAAACTTGTTGATAAGCATAAAAGCCCCTATCACCAACTAGGTTTTGATAGGGTACTCGGTAAATAGCCGCAAGGATTTTAGCTAAAAAACCACTGATGGTAATTGCTAAGCTTGATTTACTGGTCAGATTTTGACTCTTTTCGATTTTTAATTTCACTTAACATTTCTCCAAATAACATCATTTCTTCTAAAATGCTGTAATCTTTCACATTTTTGACATTAAAAATTATATCAATTTTACCATTATTTTCACTGATTCTTGCTTTTAAGCTTGTTTTTGATAAAGCTTCAAAATAATCCTGTGTCATATAGTATTTGAGTGATGCTTTTTCAAAACGGACTGTCACTTGATTATCTTTTCTTTCGACTAATTCAGCAAAAGCCTGATCCATAAAGGCTTTTAAGAGACCAATTTCTAATAAATAGGCAACTTGATCTGGATATTCACCAAATCGGTCAATTAATTCTTCTTGTAATTCTGTATAATCTTGACGATTATCAATTTCTCGAATCCGTTTATAGATTTCAATTTTTTGACGCTCATCGCTGAGGTATTCAAGTGGTAAATAGGCATCAATTTGTAGATTAATCTCCGCATTCCCTTTTTTACGAACACTTGTTTTGCCCTGCCTATTAGCAATAGCATCTTCTAAAAGTTGTGAGTACATTTCAAACCCTACGGAATCAATGAAGCCGCTCTGCGAAGCACCTAAGATATTACCTGCTCCTCGAATGGACAAGTCACGCATGGCAATTTTGAAGCCGGACCCCAATTCCGTAAAGCCTTTAATCGCCTCAAGTCGTTTCTCTGAAATTTCACTTAAGACTTTATCTGGACGATACATCAAATAAGCGTAAGCAATTCTGTTGGAACGGCCAACGCGACCACGCAACTGATAAAGAGTGGAAAGCCCCATATGGTCGGCATTTTCGACAAAGAGAGTATTTACATTTGAAATATCAACCCCTGTCTCAATGATTGTCGTCGCCACTAAAACATCATAATCACCGCTTATAAAGTCAATCAAGGTGTTTTCCAATTGGATTTCACTCATTTGTCCATGCACAAAACCAATTGTTGCTTCTGGAACCAACTCTTGCAGCTGTGCAACTTTCTTATCGATGGTGTCAACCTTATTGTAAACATAGAAAACTTGTCCCCCACGGTCCATTTCTCGAATAATTGCTTCGCGGACAATCCCAGGATTAGTTTCCATCACATAAGTCTGGACAGGATAACGATTGGTTGGAGGCGTCTCAATAACTGACAAATCCCGAATACCAAGCATAGACATGTGTAAAGTTCTTGGAATAGGCGTTGCTGTTAAGGTTAATACATCGACTTTAGTTTTTAACTCTTTTAATTTTTCTTTATGTTTAACACCAAAACGTTGCTCTTCGTCAATGACGATCAAGCCTAAATCAGAAAAGATAACATCTTTTGATAGGAGACGGTGTGTCCCAATAATAATATCCACACGCCCTTTAGCTAATCTATCTAAAGTTGCTGTTTGTTCTTTTTTACTTCTAAAACGACTTAAAACATCAACTTCAACTGGATAATCTTCGAAACGCTCTTTAAAATTTTCATAATGTTGTTGAGCAAGTACAGTAGTTGGCACTAGGATTGCTACTTGCTTATGATCATTGACTGCTTTAAAAGCCGCACGCATGGCAACCTCAGTTTTACCAAAGCCAACATCACCAACAAGTAAGCGGTCCATAGGATGACTACTTTCCATGTCCCTTTTAATTTCTTTACTTGATCTGATTTGATCATCTGTCTCAATAAAAGCAAAATTATCTTCAAAAGATGCCTGTAATTCATCATCTGGTGAAAATTGGTAGCCTTTTAACTGACTTCGTTCAGCATATAATTTCAATAAATCATCAGCAATTTCTTCGACCTGTTTAGTAACTTTTTGTTTGGTTTTTTGAAAACGACCATCATTGAGTTTATTAATTTTAGGTTCTTTGCCATCAGCAGAAACATATTTTGATAAACTCTCAATTTGTTCGACTGGTAAAGAAATACGATCTGAATTTTGATATTGAATAGTTACATAATCTCGATGGACACCATGAATTTCAATGGTTTCAATCCCTAAAAATTTACCAATCCCATGAACATTATGAACAACATAATCACCTATAGCTAATTCATTATAATCTTTTAGACGTTCGGCATTACTAATATTGGATTTACGAACACGACGTTTAATCCGTTTATGATAAATTTCATGTTCTGTAATTAAAGCGATTTTTTCATCAGCAAAATAAAAGCCACTTGAAATTTGACCAATAACCATTTGAGCCTGCTTAGTTTCAATAGCATTAATGTCAACTAAAGGTAAAGTAAAATCATAATCTTCTAGATTTTTTAGTAATTTTTCATAGGCTTGTTGTGACTCTACTTGAACAAGTACAGTAGCCTGTGCTTTTTGATACCTTTTTATTTCATCAACCAAAAGTGGGAATTGATTATAGAATTCTTGCATCGCATATTGTGTCAACTGATGCAATTTGTCAAATTTTATATTTCCAAGACCTTTATGAAAATTAGAGAAAAATGTCGCTGGTTTGTAATTTCGAAAATCACGATAGTTATCAGCAAAATAATTTAAACTAGGAATTGCTTTACCTTGTTGTAAATGATCAGTTAAAAGATTGGCTACTTCTAAATCAAATTTAGCATTTTTATCTAATATCTTTTGAAAATCATCGAAAAAGAGTGGGGTCCCTTTTGGTATATAATCTAAAAGAGTCCATTCCTTTTCATAAAAAACAGATAAAAATTGTCGAAGATCTTTGTGACGGTATCCATCTTTTGAAACAGAAATTAGATCATGGAGATACGATTTTGTTTCTTCATTAACTAATTTTATTGCAGCTTCTAACTTTTCAATACCACGCGCATAATCTTTTTCCTCAAGAATGACATCACTTGCAGGAATAATCGTGATTAATTCTTTTTGCAGAATAGACTTTTGATTCTCACTATCAAATTGTCGAATGCCATCTACTTCATCACCAAAAAATTCAATCCGGTATGGGTTTTCTTCGGTGATTTCATAGATATCAAGAATATCTCCACGGCGACTAAATTCACCTGGATTAATCACTTGCGAAACTTTTTGATAACCAATATTAGTCAATTGTTTAACTAATTGAGCGAGGCTATATTCCATACCTACTTCAAATGTTAATTGACTATGTTGATAGACCTTTGGATTTGGTAATAAAGTTCGTAATCCAATAACATTAGTTACTAAAATACCAGATTGTTCTTGATTAACTAAGAAATTGATTGCTTCAATTCTTGAAATAGCTCTATCCAAAGAAGAAAAAACAAATTCAGCTGCAACAGCGTCATCAGAAAAAAATTGAAAAATATTTTCTTCTCCCAAAAGAGCAGCTAAATCACTACTCAATTTTTCACTCTCATTTTGACTTGCTGTCACAATAACAATTTTTTCTGGTTGATCAATAAAATTGGCTGCAATAGCTAGAGCTTTACTGGAACCAGATAAGCCCATTACTAATTGTCGACCTAAAGTTCTAGTTCCAGAAAACCATGATTGAATGGCTTTATTTTTACTTACTAATTCTAATATATTCATTGCTACCCATTATATTTCTGCATAGTTTTTTCAAAGTCTGCTTCTTTCAAATAGAAATCAACAGCATCAGTAACTTTATCTAGTGTTAAGTCGATGGTAATGGCATCATCTTTATCAAATTTTCCTAAGACATGATTAATAACAGTCATCCCATTTTGAGGACGACCAATTCCAATTTTTATACGGTCAAATTCTTGACTACCAATATGAGCAATAATTGACTTAATCCCATTATGACCGCCTGCTGATCCTCTTTGACGGAATCTTATTTTGCCGACTTCCATATCCAAATCATCATAGATTACTATTAAATCATCAATGGCAATATTGTAATAAGTTAGGAGAGCTTTGACAGCAATACCACTATTATTCATAAAAGTTGTTGGTTTAACAAAATAGACTTTTTCCTGATTAAGAAAGCTTGAACCAATTAAAGCTTTAAAATTTTTATCTTCAGAAAAATTAATATTTAAATCTTTAACAATTCTATCAATTGCCATAAACCCAACATTATGTTTTGTCATATCATATTTTGATCCAATATTTCCTAGACCAACAATCATTTTTACCATATTATACTCTTTCTATAAATAGCAAAAGGGCTGGAATTAACTTCCAACCTTCTGACTTATTTCTTTATCAATTACACATTGAAACGGAATTCCATAATATCGCCATCTTGAACAATATATTCTTTTCCTTCTTCACGTAAACGACCTGCCTCTTTAACAGCTTTTTCACTACCATAAGCCATTAAATCATCATAACTCATTGTTACTGCACGAATAAATCCTCGCTCAAAGTCAGAGTGAATAATACCCGCAGCTTGTGGAGCTTTAATACCACGTTTAAATGTCCATGCACGAACTTCCTTCTCACCAGCTGTAAAGTAAGTTCCTAAGCCTAATAGATGATAAGCTGCGCGTGTTAATTTATCCACACCCGATTCTGTAAGACCAATAGCTTCTAAAAATTCTGCCTTATCCTCATCATCAAGTTCTGAAATCTCTTCCTCTGCGCGTGCGGAAATAACCACCACTTCTGCATTTTCAGTCTCAGCAAATTCACGAATTTGTTTAACGTAATCAATATCATCTGGATCAGCAACTCGATTTTCATCCACATTAGCTACATAAAGAACTGGTTTAGTTGTTAATAAGAATAGACCTTTTACAACTTTTGCTTCTTCTTCATTAAATTCAATTGTACGAGCTGATTTACCATCCTCAAGGACTGGTTTAATTTTTTGTAAAACATTAAATTCAGCAAGTGACTCTTTATCTTTTTGAGTACGGGCCATTTTCTCAACACGCGCATACCGTTTATTGATTGAATCTAAATCTGCTAAAATAAGTTCTAGATTGATAGTATCAATATCCGCAAGAGGATCCACAAATGCATCCTCACGACCTTGTTCACGCATAACATTTTCGTCATCAAAAGCACGAACCACGTGAACAATGGCGTCTACTTCACGGATGTTAGCTAAAAATTTATTACCTAATCCTTCACCTTTTGAGGCACCTTTAACAATACCAGCAATATCTGTGAATTCAAAAGTTGTTGGAACTGTTTTTTTAGGTGTAATCAGTTCAGTTAATTTATCTAAACGTTCATCAGGTACTTCAACCATACCAACGTTAGGATCAATCGTTGCAAAAGGATAATTAGCAGCCTCTGCTCCTGCTTTTGTAATTGCATTAAATAAAGTTGATTTACCAACATTAGGTAAACCGACAATTCCAGCTGTTAAAGCCATAAATGAATAATCTCCGTTCAAAATTTCAATCAGTATTATTATAGCATAAAAATATAAGAAAAAGCCTGTCAAATGACAGACTAAATTATCAATTACCAAAATAATTATTCTAAGAAATGAGGAACTATTCCTAAATAATCAAGAAAAAGATAAATCACATGTAATATAAATATGGCTACTAATAAATTGCCAAAAATTAACCAAAAATTTATGATAAGAGATTTAATATTAAGGGTCTTCTTCTCAACAATCCGCTCCACAGTTTTTTCTGGTTTTTTCCCCAATATTAATTGATCTAAACTGACTTCAAAAATAGTAGATAGTTTAATTAAATTTGTCATATCTGGATATGCTTCATTATTTTCCCATTTTGAAATAGCTTGTCTAGAAATAAATAATTGATCTGCCAAATAATCTTGTGAAAAATTTTTTTCAAGACGAAAATGTTTTAACTGCTCTGAAAACTTATTCATCGATAGATGTTCCTTTCTGTTGATAACTCTATCATAATAAGTATTCTCTTGAAAATCTAGCACTTTTTTAAGCAACCATAAGTAGCAAACCGTTATTAAACAGTGATTTAAACAAGCTTTTTATGGTTGCATCACTTTTTTTAACTTTCGTTCAAAATCATGTCGACTAAGCATAACAATATGATCACAATTTGTACACTGAATCTTAATATCTGCTCCTAGGCGAATAATTTTCCACAGATTAGCTTTCTTACCTGTTTCCTTAATAATACATGCATGAGGTTTTTTCATTTCTACTAAAGAATTTAATTGATACATCTTAACTCCCTTGTAAAGATTTCTTTTGTAATTATCATACCAAAAAAAACTCCTTAGTAGGAGTTTTTCTTTAGTTAGTTCTAACTGGGGTAATTAATTGAATAAAGCCTTCTTGATTATCATCTGGTGTCAGTGTAAATGGTCTTACTGGCGAAATGAAACGAATACGAACAGTATCACTTTTAAGTGCTTTTAGAGATTCAATCAAATAAGTTGGATTAAATGAAATCGTTAAATCATTACCTGATTTTTCAACAGTATCTAATTCTTCATTAACTTTACCAACTTCTGGAGAATTAACGTGTGCTGTAACTTCATTAGCTGCAATTTCAAGTTTAACTGTTCCATTTTGAGTAGCATTAGAAATCAAATGCGCACGTTCCATTGCATGACGAAGAGTTTGCGTATTGAAAACAACTTCTGTTTCAAATTGATTCATCAAAAGACGATCAGTATCAGGGTAATTTCCTTCTAAAAGTCTTGTGTAGAAAGAAATGTGTTCACTTCTAAATAAAATTTGACTTGGTGAAAAGAAGATTTCTACAGTTTCAATGTCATCACCAAAAACAGAAGAAAACTCTCTTAATGACTTACTAGGAATGACAACGTCAAAATTGTTAGCTGATTTTTCAAGTGATAGGAGACGTTGGCTCATCCGATGAGAGTCTGTAGCTACCGCTTTGAAATCTTTGTTATTACTTAAAGTAATGTGGACACCTGTCAGAATTGGACGACTTTCTTGTAAACTTGCAGCAAAAGCAGTCTCAGAAATAATTGATTTTAATAATTTTGTTTCTAATTCAAGTGGATTATCTGTTGAAACTTCTTGCAAACGAGGATATTGTTCAACATCCTTTCCTTTAAGGGTAATTTCAGATTTACCAGAAGTTAAAACAACTTGATGTTGTTCGATTTCTTTAAAATCTAAAGAAACATCAGGAAGACTTGAAATGATATTGATGAAGAAATTTGCTTCTAACAAAATAGAACCAGTAGAAGAAATTAATAAACCAGCATTTTCATTACTTACAGGAATAGTATTTTCAATAGAGATTTGTCCGTTAGAACCAGTTAATGTAATATTTTCTTGGTTAACTTCAATCTTAATAGTAGAAAGAATTGGAATAGCATTTTTACTGCTAATAGCTCTTTTAGTTGCATTTAATGCTTGGATAAAAAGGGAACGATTAATAGAAAATTGAATCATGGAAACTCCTTTAGTTATTAAGTATAATAGTTAGTAGTAATAGTAGGTCTTGTGTATAAGGTGGAAAACTATGCTGAAATAAGAAATACTTTGACTTAAAGCCTGTTCATAAACTGTTAATAAGTCTGTCACTTTTCAGTGACTTATCCACAAGCTTATTTAATCTTGTTTTTAATTGTTTCAATTTCAATCCGGAGACTTTCATCATCGACAATCATATTTTTGATTTTATTATAAGCATGAAGAACAGTTGAATGGTCACGACCACCAAATTCTTTACCAATCTTCGGTAAGGAATTATCTGTCATTTCACGTGCCAGATACATAGCTACCTGTCTGGCTAAAACGATGTCCTGAGTCCGCTTTGTAGCCTTAATTTCTTTAACTGTGACATCATAAAACTTGCCAACTTGCTCTTGAATGGTTTCAATTGGAATGACTCTAATTTTATTTGGACTATCTTGTTTTCTTGCCCGAATAGCTTCCGCAGCCAACTCAACAGAGATAACATCAATTTGTTTGAAATTGGCCACCAAGCTAATGTCTTTAAGTGCCCCTTCTAGGTCACGAACACTCGAATCAAATTGACCAGCCAAATATTCAATTGTTGATTGTGGAAAAGTAAAACTATAATCTTGAATTTTATTAGTTAAGATAGCGACCCGTGTTTCAAAATCAGGAGGTGTAATATTAACAGTTAAACCCCATTTAAAACGCGTAACTAATCTTTCTTCTAAGTCATTAAGATGATCAGGAGTTCTATCACTAGTTAATACAATTTGTTTATTATTGTTATGAAGAGCATTGAAGGTATTAAAGAACTCTTCTTGGGTAACTGCTAAAGTCTTTTTAGCAAGTGACTGAATATCATCAATAAGGAGTAAGTCTAAATTTCTAAAAACTTCTTTTAATTCATCCATTTTATCAAGTCTAATATGAGTTACGAATTCATTAATAAAGTTTTCAGCTGATATGTACTTTACTCGAGCATGCGGATTATCCTGCAAAACAGAATTACCAATAGCATTTAACAAATGAGTTTTACCTAATCCAGGACCTCCCCAAATAAACAATGGGTTATAAGTAGACCCAGGAGTATTAGCAACAGCAATTGACGCTGCTACTGCCCAACGGTTCTCATCACCTTGAATGAAATTATCAAATCCATATTTGGGATTTAAATCAGGATTAATAGCAGGTAACCTAGATATTGTTTGACTACTAGGTGTCATCCTTCCTGGTAATTCAGTTATAATTTCATTTTCTAAACTGTCTTCAAAAACATATTGGACTGATATCTGTTGGTTATAGACTTCAAAGCCAGCGGTGAGAATAACATCTTTAAGATTTTTTTCCCAAAATAATTCTTTCATTCGTTCTAAATAAATAGTCGCAATTTGATTATCAACACTTATTAAGCGTGCATCTAGAACAAAAAATTCATATGTTGCTTGTTTTAATTGGCTTTGAGCTAATTCCAAGATTCGATTCCAAAAAATTTGTTCATTTTCTGTCATGGTAGCTTCTTTCTAGTCATAAATACTAGGACTATTCTAACACAAAATAGTATAGTTTTCCACAGTCTTATCAGCTAATTTTTAAAGTTACCCACAAGCTGTGGATAATATATTAACAATGTGTTTAACAGTTATCCACAACTTGTGGATATTTAAATTAAATCAATATTAATAAGGTTTTAAAATACTTTTTAGTTGTGGAAAAAGCTGTAAGAAAAAAACAGACTATCAACAACTTATTTTAGCTTGTTGATAATTCTGTTTAATTCTTCAGTATTTGAAAAAGTTAATTTGATATGACCAGTTCCATCGTTTTTTTTATGTAATTGGATTGGTAAACCAAGGCTTTTTGCTATCTCATTTTCAATAGCTTGATTAAAAATGTCTTTTTCTATTTTACTTAGTTTTTTATTTGTTTTCTTTTTTACTAAATTTTCAGTTTGTCGAACACTCAAATTCTGACTAATAATTTGTTTAAAATAATTTTCTTGCTCTTTTTTACTGGTTACAGCTAATAATGCACGCGCATGCCCTGAGGAAATGTGATGTTTTTCAATGGCTTCCTTAATTGATTTTGGTAATTGTAGCAGTCTTAGACTATTACTAATATACGGACGAGATTTGCCCATATACTGCGCTAGTTGATCATGGGTCATTTCCTCTTTTTCAAGTATATTTTGAAAAGCTTTTGCTTCTTCAATTGGATTCAAATTAGACCGTTGTAAATTTTCAACAATCGCTTGATGCATACTATCTTTATTTGAAATATCTTTGATAACTGCGGGAATGGTAGTTAGACCAGCTAATTGTGAAGCTCTCAGTCTTCTTTCACCTGCTATTAACTCATAACCAAAGATATCCGATTTTCTTACTATAATAGGTTGTATTAAGCCATTCATTTTAATAGAATGAGCCAATTCCATTAATTCTTTAGTATCAAAACTTAAACGAGGTTGATAAGGATTAGCTACAATATCAGCAATTGGAATTGTTTTTAAATGTTCAGTCATAATTACCTTTCACAAGAAAAATACCTTTACAATATTGTAAAGGTATTTAACATCGCTTGTCAATAAGATTGATACTTATTTTTCTAAATCTTTAGTTGTTTTAGTTAATTTAACAGTAACAGTTTTCTTTTCATTACCACGATAGAAGGTGATTTTTACCTCATCATTGATATCATGGCCGTAAAGAGCACTTTGTAAATCACTTGTTGTTTTAACTTCTTCACCGTCAATAGCTGTAATGATATCATATTGTTTAAGTTTATCAGTAGCAGGCATATCTTCAGTAACAGTTGCTACGACGATACCACTTGTAACTTCTTTAGGTACATTTAATTGCGATAAAGCACTTGTAGAAAGATCACCAAGATTTACCATTGAGATACCAAGGGCTGGTCTAATAACTTCACCTTTTTCTTCAAGTTGATTAATAATTTTGACAACATCATTAGAAGGAATTGCAAATCCCATACCTTCAACTGCTCCACCAGCTTCATTTGTTGATGAAATTTTACTTGAGTTAATTCCAATTACTTGTCCTTCAACATTAATAAGTGCTCCTCCAGAATTACCTGGGTTAATAGCTGCGTCCGTTTGGATAGCATTTGTTGAAACGGTTTTACCTTCTTCATTTTTCAAGGTAACAGTACGACTTAAACTTGAAACAATCCCCTCAGTAACTGAGTTTGCATATTCTGTTCCAAGAGGGCTACCAATTGCAATGGCAACTTCTCCAATATTAATTTTTGTTGAGTCAGCAAATTTAGCAACTGATTTGATTTTTTCTGAAGACACTTTTACAACTGCTAAATCTGAATAAGTATCTGAACCGATGAGTGTACCTACGATTTTAGAGCCATCTGCAAGTAAAATTTCAATCCGTTTTGCACCATCAATAACGTGATTATTGGTAACGATATAAGCATCTTTACCATCTTTTTTGTAGATAACTCCAGATCCTTCACTGAAAATTGCTAAACCATCATCAGTTTGTTTAGATTCACTACTATCTCCAAAAAGACTATTGTAGTTATCAGATGAAGCAGTATCTATCTTTTGATAGTTGATAACAGAAACAACTGCATCTTGAACTTTCTTAACTGCTTTAGTAGTACTTGTCGTATTATTATAGGTAACTTTACTTGTGCTGGTTGTTTTTGAAACATTATCATTATCTGATTGTTGCGTTGGTTTAATAGAATTCATGATAAAGAACGCCATTACTCCCCCTATAAATCCAGCTAACAAATAAAGAAATACTTTCAGAACACTTTTTAATTTTGACACAAGCTTACCTCCAACCTTTTTCATTATCTTATAAAACTCTGCTTAATTATACCTTAAAATATAGAAAAAGAAAAGAAATTCACAACTTGTGGAAAACAGTCTCAAACTATTGACAAATCAATATTATCAAAGTTTTTTCGAGAATAATAAAGATATCTATATCTTGTCAAGAAGATAAGAAAAAATCATGTTACAATATGAATATGAAAGTAAAAATTATTGCAGTTGGAAAACTAAAAGAAAAGTATTTAAAAGATGGTATTGCTGAATATCAAAAAAGACTAGGTCGATTTTGTCAGTTTGAAATGACTGAATTACCTGATGAAAAGACACCTGATAAAGCAAGTTATGCAGAAAATGTAAAAATTATGCAGAAAGAAGCAGAACGAATTTCTAAAAAAATTGGTCAACGAGATTTTGTTATTGCCTTAGCTATTGAAGGAAAACAATTACCATCAGAAAAATTCAGCCAAACCTTAGCCCAAACGACTTTAAATGGTTACTCAGACATCACCTTTATAATTGGAGGTAGCCTTGGATTATCTGATGAAATCAAGAAACGAGCAGATTTGTTGATTAGTTTTGGCTTATTAACATTGCCTCATCAGTTAATGCGCCTTATTTTAATTGAACAGGTCTATCGAGCATTTATGATTCAAGAAGGTAGTCCATATCATAAATAAAAGAGTTTCACGTGGAACAAAAAAAGCCAAAGATTATCTTTGGCTTTTTATTTTGATCCCAGCAGGATTCGAACCTGCGACCGTTCGCTTAGAAGGCGAATGCTCTATCCAGCTGAGCTATGAGACCTTAACTCCATTATTCTATCAGAAATAAAGGGTTTTTGTCAATCCCTTTTTAGTCAATGACTTGCTTTCAAGCAGTATGTAGTCTGACTTAAACATCAAAATAAAAAAATTTATATTTTTTCAAAAAAAAGTGTAGACAAACTAAAATCTTCTGATATAATAATAAGAGTGTTACGGAGATATTACTCCAAAACAGCTTCTGGTCCGTTGGTCAAGGGGTTAAGACACCGCCTTTTCACGGCGGTAACACGGGTTCGAATCCCGTACGGACTATAATGAATTGTCATTTATTGGCAATTTTTTTTATCCGGCATAGCTCAGTTGGTAGTAGCGCATGACTGTTAATCATGATGTCGTAGGTTCGAGTCGTACTGCCGGAGTACAAAAAAGCCTTGTCTATTTTAGACAGGCTTTTTATTTTGTTTAATAAAGAAATAACAAATAAACAATGTTACACCCAAAGCAGATATTATCAACCCTTCTATTAATCCATTTGGAATAAAGGTGAGAACAATATTACCAGATCCCTTTTTAACATCAACAGTCATAAAGCCATTTTGAGCTTGTTTCAGCTTGGCTTTTTTGCCATTTATTCTAGCAGACCAACCTTTGTCATATGGTATGGTATAAAAAACAGAAGCATCGGCTTTAGCATTAAATTTACTATAAACTTTATTTCCCTTGGTTTTTGTACTAATATCATCATCTTTAAGCTCTGCTATTGCCCTATGGAAAGCAAGAGTATCTAATTGATAAAAATGGGGTTGTTGATAAGATATACTTTTATTTTTTGGAAAAATAAAATCAATAGTTAGTTGTTGTTGCTTTTGGTAATTCCCTAAATCAAAAAAGGTAAAAGTATTGTCTGTTGTATATTCTTGTCTAACATTTCCAATTCTAGAAATTACTGATTTTGAATTTTCGTTTGAAAATACAATATTTGGCATACTGATATAAAGTTGAGTATGGCTTGGAACTTGAATATGATAAGTCACTATTGTGTCGAGAGATTCATTTTTAGCTTTCGCATTAACACGTTGATTAAGATGTGTAGTATTTTCCTCAACCTGATAAGGGACTTCCTTAAAATAATTATATTGTAAACCACTTAACTGATTTAATAAGAATTTCTGATTATCAAGGGTATTTACTGTAAATGGTAAATTCCTATATTTTGTATTTGTTAATATTCCTAGGCCTAATGCAAAATTATTTTGATAGAGCTTAGTTTGGCCATTATTAGCATAGGATTCAAATCCAAATTTATGAATTGGTGTCTGAGAAAAATTATACTTGACACCCATAATACTATCCATAATAATGGTATTATTTTGATAACGTAAATTTAAATTAGTTCCGTTTGATTTATAACCAAGTCGATCAAGAACTTTACTAGAAGTAGTATTTCTAATTGAAGAAAATTGAGAAATACCATTGTAATTGAACTTCATACTATCATTACCAGTCTGTGGAAGTATCCGTTCAGATCTAAAAAAGTCAGTTGACAATGAATCAGTTTTCTTGACAAGGGTGTCAACCTCATTTAAATTTCTACTATAACCTTCTCTTAAAGGAAAACCCCATTCTTTCTCTAATCCAGAAATCATGTAGTATGTATTGACAGTACTTTCTACACATGTAAATAATAGTGTAAAGATGGCGATGTAGATAAAGGATAATTTAGTTTCTTTATGACTAACAAATAATAAAGTATATGCTGTCACAAATATTAAAGTTAAAAGTAATAATGGAATTGTAATAAATTCATATTTATTAGTAATAAAATAAGGAAGGCTTAATAAGCTACTTAAAATAACAAATATAATTCCAATTGTTATTGGTTTTATTTTTTCAAATAAGGTTAAGGTTTTTCCTGAAATTAAGATTAATAACAAAGGAAATGTCCATGCATATCGATATAAAAACATATTAGGAGCATGCATCCCTTGCCAAAATAAATCTATTGGTTGTATATAATAACTAGTCAGGATTATTATCATTAATAATCCATGAGCTACTTTACTTTGCCATTTTACACTTGACAATGTAAAGTAAAGAATTGCTAATAAAAGAGGAAGTAAACTACTGTAAATCATTGGAATCGAATTAAACTTAGTGGTGTCATAAGTACCAATTAAGCTTTTAGCAAACAGGTCTAGAGAGTCTGTATTAGCTGTAAATAATTTGACTACTTGTGTTAATTGTTCGCCATGACTTGACAAGTCTTTTACAGCAGGAAGAATCATTACCATACTTGATAAAGCAGCAAGTAAAGAGATAAAAATAAAATTTACTGTAGGATAAAATCTTTCTTTCCAACTGTCAAGTTCAATCAATAGTACAATAAAATAAAGTAAAAGAAAAATTGACATCATGTAACCAAAATAATAATTTTGGATAAATAGGATAGTTAATGTTATATAGTAAAGTAAAAATTTTCCATTGTTAATTAGAGAGTGTAAACCTAATAAAATCAGTGGAACAAGCAAAAAGACATCTAGCCAAGTATTTATTTCTAATTGACTTGTCAAAAAACTCATAAGTGAAAAGGAAATTGATAAAGAAAGAATGAAAAAAGACTGGACTTTAGGATAAATTCTTTTGAATGAAAAATATGAAGATAGTCCAATCAATCCAAATTTACAGAGTGTAAAGATATAGACAGCATCTGGCATATTATTAAGAGAAAAGAAATAATATAAAGGTGATAAAAAACTTCCTAAATAATAACTAATGAGTGCATAAAAATTTAAACCTAATCCACTTGTAAATGTATAAAAGAGACTATCTTTTCCATGTAAAATATTTCTCAAATTTTGGGCAAAAATAACATATTGATGGAAACCATCGCTTGCTAAAATAGTTTTAGGACCACCGTAATAAATGTCATTTGAATATAGAACAAAAAACATAATAAAGAATGGAATAAAAAAACTAAGAATATAATATATAAGAGATAAGTTTATTTTTTTTGCGGACATATGCTTATTCTTTCTATTTTGAAAAAAAGAATAAGGCGTTTCCGCCTTATCTTTTTTATTTCCAAAGTTGTTCAACTTTAGCTTGAACTTCTGCATTTTCAAGGAATTCATCGTAGGTTTCATCAATACGATCAATAACCCCATTTTTTGAAATGACAACAATGTGGTTAGCAATTGTTTGAATGAATTCATGGTCATGACTGGCAAAAATAACTGATTCTTTATAATCTTTGATACCATCATTCAAACTTGAAATTGATTCTAAGTCTAAGTGATTAGTTGGGTCATCTAAAATTAAAACATTTGATTTTAATAGCATTAATTTAGATAGCATTACACGAACTTTTTCACCACCTGATAAGACATTAACAGATTTTTTAACTTCATCACCAGAGAACAACATACGTCCCAAGAAACCTCTTAAGAAAGTATCATCGTCTTCTCCTTTTTCGGCGAATTGGCGAAGCCATTCTAAGATAGATTCATCAGTGTCAAAATCTTTACTGTTGTCTTTAGGAAGGTACGAGCGACTAGTTGTCACTCCCCATTTAATTGTTCCTTCATAATCAATGTCATCTGCTAAAGCACGCATTAGTGCAGTAGTTTGAATATCATTTTGGCCAATGATGGCTGCTTTATCACCTGGACGTAGGATGAAACTAATATTATCAATGATTTTTTCACCATCAATAGTAACTGAAAGGTTTTCAACTGTTAATAGGTCATTTCCCATTTCACGTTCTGCTTTAAAATTGATAAATGGATATTTACGACTAGAAGGTACAATATCTTCTAATTCAATTTTATCAAGCATTTTCTTACGAGATGTTGCTTGTTTTGATTTAGAGGCATTAGCTGAGAAACGTGCAACGAATTCTTGTAATTGTTTGATTTTTTCTTCTGCTTTAGCATTACGGTCTGATTGTAAACGCAAAGCTAATTCTGAAGATTGTTTCCAAAAATCATAGTTACCAACGTAAAGTTTGATTTTTCCAAAGTCCAAGTCAGCCATGTGAGTACATACTTTATTTAAAAAGTGACGGTCATGGGAAACAACAATAACAGTGTTTTCAAATTCTATTAAGAAATTTTCTAACCAGGCAATTGATTGAATATCTAATCCATTGGTAGGTTCGTCAAGCAATAGCACATCAGGCTTACCAAATAATGCTTTAGCAAGGAGAACTTTCACTTTATCTCCATTTGCTAATTCACTCATTGATTGGAAATGAAGACTCTCTGGGATATTTAAATTTTGAAGTAATTGTGATGCTTCACTCTCTGCTTCCCATCCACCTAATTCAGCAAATGTACCTTCAAGTTCTGCAGCACGAACACCATCTTCTTCAGAAAAATCTTCTTTCATATAGATAGCATCTTTTTCTTTCATGATGTTAAATAATTGTTCATTTCCCATGATGACTACATCAATAGCACGTTCTTCTTCGTAGTCAAAATGGTTTTGTCGCAATACTGAAAGGCGTTCATCAGTACCTAATGAGATATGACCAGTTGTTGGTTCGATATCCCCTGCAAGAATTTTTAAAAATGTTGATTTACCAGCACCATTTGCACCAATTAGGCCATAGGTATTACCAGCAGTAAATTTAATGTTAACTTCGTCAAAAAGTTTTCTATCGCTAAAACGTAACGATATGTCAGAAACAGTAAGCAATTTTTCACCTCATATTATTTATCTATTTTTCATTGTACATGAAAAAGCCCCTTTTTTCAATCAGAAAAGGGGTTATACTTTTTACATTGGTAGCAAGACATCTTCATCTTCTCGCTTATATTGTTTGGTTAAACTGAAACCACGACCAATAACATGGGCAGCTGGCATAACTACAACAAAAGCAGTATCATCAAGCTCATTAATTTTTTCTTGTAAAGATGGAAATTCATAAGTTGAAATAACAGCCATTAACATAACATTTTCTTTAGTTGTATATCCACCTCTAATAGGAATTTTAGTAACACCACGATCCATAACTTTATGAATATATTCTTTGATTTGAATATATTCTTTTGAAATAATCATGACATTCTTCGATGAATTAAAGCCAGTTTCCATAATAGCAATAACATACCCAATAGTTAATAAACAGATTGTGGAGTACATAACATCATCAGCAGATAAAGCTAAAAATCCCATTGCAACACTAATACCGTCAATAATAGTCATTGCAATACCTAAACTTAAAGGAGAATACTTGTGTAAGATTTGAGTTAGAATACCTGTTCCACCAGTTGATGAATTACCCCAAAAAACCATACCAATACCAATTCCCACAATTATTCCACCAAAAATAGCAGCTAATAATTGGTTATGCGTTATACTAGGTAAAAAATTAGTCATTCTAATTGCTATTGGATAAATCCAAGAACCATACAAAGTTTTAACAAAATTTTGTCTACCTAGGAAAAAATAACATAATAAAAGAAGTGGAATATTACTAAGCATTAAAAATAAAGATGGGCTAATACCAAATAGAACTTTCATTACCACTGCAATACCGACCATACCACCAGCAGCAATGTGATTATCAACAAACATAGTATTAAAACCTATAGCTGTAATAAATGTTCCAACGGTTACAAATACCATATCTTTTAATCTATTCGTCATCCTTATTTATACTCCTTATCGTGAAAATAATACCATTATCTACTATGAATTAGTCTTGTGTCAAGAACTTTTTCCTATATTTTGCTAAACTTGACAAATTTGTGAAAATTTCATAGAATGAAAGCTAATTAGAAGAGTAATTTATTTAATTTTTTCAGAGAGTTAGTGGGGCTGTAAACTAACAAAATTAATAGATGAATGGACTAATGTATAAAATGGGATCAAACAATACATCTCAGGATTGGCACCCCTTATCGTGCAACTTCTTATTTAATAGAGAAGATGAGATAATACCAAGATAGAGGTATTAATTGAGGTGGTACCGCGTATTCAATTGTAATAACGCCCTCACGCATATTGCGTGAGGGTTTTTCTTTATAAATAAGGAGAAAGAAATGACAAAACCAATTATTTTAACAGGAGATCGACCAACAGGAAAACTACATTTAGGCCATTATGTTGGTTCTTTGAAAAATCGTGTTATCTTGCAAAATCAAGATAAATTTAAAATGTTTGTTTTCTTAGCAGATCAGCAAGCTTTAACAGATCATGCTAAAGAGTCTGAATTAATTCGCGATTCCATTGGAAATGTAGCTTTAGACTATTTGTCTGTAGGATTAGACCCTAATAAATCAACTATTTTTATCCAAAGTCAAATTCCTGAACTTGCTGAATTAACAATGTACTACATGAACCTTGTTTCACTAGCTCGCTTAGAACGCAATCCAACAGTTAAAACAGAAATTGCACAAAAAGGATTTGGTGAAAGTATTCCAAGTGGATTCTTAGTTTATCCTGTCTCTCAAGCTGCTGACATTACAGCATTCAAGGCTAATTTAGTTCCAGTTGGAAACGATCAAAAACCTATGATTGAACAAACAAGAGAAATTGTGAGAAGTTTTAACAATGCTTACAATACCGATTGTTTAGTGGAACCAGAAGGCCTTTATCCAGACAACGAAGGTGCAGGTCGTTTACCAGGTCTAGATGGAAATGCAAAGATGTCTAAGTCTTTAGGAAATGGTATTTATTTATCTGATGATGCAGACACAGTTCAAAAAAAAGTAATGAGTATGTATACTGATCCGAATCATATTCGTGTTGAAGATCCTGGCCAAATTGAAGGGAATATGGTCTTCCATTATCTAGATATTTTTGGTCAAGATGGTGATAAAGCAGATATTCAAGCCATGAAGGAACACTACCAAAAGGGTGGATTAGGAGATGTCAAAACAAAACGTTATCTCCTAGAAATCTTAGAACGTGAGTTGGCTCCAATTCGTCAAAAACGCTTAGAATATGCTAGCGATATGGGTGAAGTATTCCGCATGTTGGAAAAAGGAAGTCAAAGTGCACAAGCTGTTGCTGCTCAGACTCTTTCAGAAGTAAAAAGCGCTATGGGAATAAATTACTTTTAATAATAGATAAGGGAACTTCAATAATTATTGAAGTTCCCTTTATTTGCGAACGTTATTCTGAAATATCAGATGATTTTATAAAATAATTATATAATTACGAACATTATTTGTATTTATAAGGCAAAAATAGAAAATAATTTTTAATTTATTGACAAATTTGTTAAGCATGATATGATAGTAACAATAAAAAAATAGACTGGGTTACTATTCCCTATTACAATAAAGAAAAGAGGATCATTTTAATGTCAAATTGGGAAACAAAATTTTTGAAAAAAGGTTATACCTTTGATGATGTTTTACTTATTCCAGCTGAAAGTCATGTACTACCAAATGAAGTTAACATGCAAACAAAGCTAGCTAAAAATTTAACATTAAATATTCCTATTATTACTGCAGCAATGGATACTGTTACTGATAGTAAAATGGCCATTGCAATTGCGCGTGCTGGTGGACTTGGTGTTGTTCATAAAAATATGTCAATTGCTGAACAAGCTGAGGAGGTTCGTAAAGTTAAACGTTCAGAAAATGGGGTAATTATTGATCCTTTCTTCCTAACACCAAATCATAAGGTTGCTGAAGCTGAAGAATTAATGCAACGCTATCGTATTTCTGGAGTTCCAGTTGTTGAAACAATGAATAATCGTAAACTCGTTGGAATTATTACAAACCGTGATATGCGTTTTATTAGTGATTACGACTCACTGATTTCTGAGCATATGACAAGTGAAAAATTAGTTACTGCACCAGTTGGTACTGATTTAGAAACAGCTGAAAGAATTCTCCATGAACACCGTATTGAAAAACTTCCATTAGTTGATGATAATGGTCGTTTGTCAGGACTTATTACAATTAAAGATATTGAAAAAGTAATTGAATTTCCAAACGCTGCTAAAGATGGTTTTGGCCGTTTATTAGTAGCGGCAGCTGTTGGTGTTACTTCTGACACCTTTGATCGTGCTGGTGCTCTATTTGAAGCTGGAGCAGATGCTATTGTTATTGATACAGCCCATGGTCATTCCGCAGGTGTTTTGAGAAAAATTGCTGAAATTCGTTCTCAATTCCCAGATAAAACTCTGATTGCTGGTAATATTGCTACTTCTGAAGGAGCACGCGCTTTGTATGATGCTGGTGTAGATGTTGTTAAAGTTGGTATTGGACCAGGTTCAATCTGTACAACTCGTGTTGTAGCTGGTGTAGGTGTTCCACAGATTACAGCAATATATGACGCTGCCGCTGTTGCGCGTGAATATGGCAAAACAATTATTGCTGATGGTGGTATTAAATACTCTGGTGATATTGTAAAAGCTCTTGCTGCAGGTGGAAATGCAGTAATGCTTGGTTCAATGTTTGCAGGAACTGATGAAGCGCCCGGTGAAACTGAAATTTTCCAAGGTCGTAAATTTAAAACATACCGTGGTATGGGGTCAATTGCAGCAATGAAAAAAGGGTCAAGTGATCGTTACTTCCAAGGTTCAGTTAATGAAGCAAATAAACTCGTTCCAGAAGGAATTGAAGGTCGTGTAGCCTATAAAGGTGCCGCTTCTGATATTGTCTTTCAAATGCTTGGTGGTATCCGCTCTGGTATGGGCTATGTTGGAGCAGCTACCATCGATGATCTTCACAATAAAGCACAGTTTATTGAGATGTCAGGTGCTGGTTTAATTGAAAGTCACCCACATGATGTTCAAATTACAAATGAAGCACCAAACTATTCAGTTCATTAATAATAATAAAAAAGAGTTAGGATTACCTATCTCTTTTTTGCTTTACTATTTTATAAACAAGTGTAAAGTAAGTGTAAAAATAATTTGATATTTGTGTAAAAAAATTATATAAACACTATAATTTAAGTAATTGTCAAACACATAATGTCAATTTATTGTAAAGTTAGTTGTAAAGTAAAAAGCAGACTCAGTCTGCCTTAATGGTTCCACTAGTTACATGAAAAGTTTTTAAAGTTTTTGGAAGTTGCGAGAGGTGTTCCAAACTAGTAGTAGTAATAAAAGTTTGAACATTTTCTTGAATGACAGTCTCAATTAATTTTGTTTGTCTTGTATTGTCTAATTCACTCATAACATCATCTAACAGTAGTATTGGATTATCTCCAGTCAAGATTTTCATTAAACTCACTTCAGCCATCTTTATGGATAAAATTAAGCTTCGATGTTGACCTTGGCTTGCAAAATTTGCATTCATATTATTTATATAAAATTCAATGTCATCTCTATGTGGGCCAATACTCGTATTCTTTCTAAAAATATCACGTTGACGATTTCTTTCAAGTTGCTCCATGAATTTTTCTTGAATAAGTTGACTTTGACTTGTATCAATGCTAGAAATATATTTAATTTGTAAACTTTCTAGTTCATTTGATATTGCCTGATGATGAGCATCTGCTTCTTTTTCAAGATCAGCTATGAATTGAATTCTTTGCTGAATAACACGGCTACCATAATATGATAATTGTTGATCCAAAACTACTAGAAAGTCAAAATCAATTGTTCTAGCAGCTTTTAAATAAGCGTTTCTTTGTTTTAAAATATGGTTATAATTCGACAAGTCAGATAGATAAACAGGTTTAATTTGACCTAAATCAATATCAATAAACTTTCTTCGAAGACTAGGAGCGCCTTTAACTAATTGTAAATCTTCAGGAGCAAAGAGTACTACCATCATTGTACCTATATATTCAGAAAGTTTTGCTTGTTTTAATGAATTAATCTTTGTTATTCGACCTTTATCAGATAAATTAATTTCTAAACTGATATTACCTGAGAGGCGATTTAATTTTCCTTCAATAGATAAACGATCAGTTGAAAACTGGATTAATTCTTTATCACTTCTTGTGCGATGACTTCTAGTTAAGGCAATAAAATAGATAGCTTCTAAGATGTTCGTTTTTCCTTGGGCATTGTTTCCTATAAAGATGTTTAGTCCCTCTGAAAAATTTATATTTAAGTCATTATAATTTCTAAAGTGATTTAGTGTTAATTCCTTTAACCACATTATTATGTACCAGGAAATTTAACTGCTGGACCTTTACCAGATTTTCTTGGTCTAGTGTTAAATTTACTATTCTTTGTTTTTTTAGGAGTTTGTTTTGCTGGCTTTTTTAGTGATTGATTCATTTCTTTAACTATTTTAGCTACACGTTGCTTCTCTTCTTCTGCAAGGTTATATTCCAGAAGTTCCTCTTGGCTAGGTTCAGCAATAGTTATTGATAAATCTTGCTCTGGTAGAGTTACGATATCACCAATTCTAATCTTTTTACCTCTTCTTTTTTCGTCCTCACCATTAAATAACACAGTGTGTTCTACTAAGAATCCTTTAATTGCACCACCACTTTGAATGATTCCAAGTTCTTTAAGTAAGGCTTGTAAAGTTATAAATTCACTAAATAATTTGTATTCCATAAGTATTTCTCCATTTTTCAAGTCACATTATTATAGCATATTTTGAAAATAATAATTATTATCTAGAAATTTGAACTTTACTAAAAATCTAAATGTAATTTGTTATTTAATAACCCCTCATTTTTTTGACATGTTTATAAAAGAGTGTATAATGAACTTGAGTTACCATTGATAAAATCAATGATAACTCTAACATCCATGACCTCGCTGATTAGTGAATGTTTTCCTTTTTGTAAAAAAGGATTATATAAAAATAAGTTGAGTATACTCGACTTTTTTTACTAACTAAAATTTTTAATATTTAAGTCAATATAACAGATAACGCAGCTAAAAATGGTATAATTTAGAGAAACATATATTTATATAAGGATGTACTATGAAAATTGTTGAAGGAGTTCAACTTCACTTTATTAAAACGAAGCAATTTAAATCGAATCATATCACATTTAGATTTTCTGGTGATTTAAATCAGAAAACAGTAGCTAAACGTGTTCTAGTTGCTCAAATGTTAGCAACAGCAAATGAAGAATACCCTACAGCAAAAGCATTTAGGGAAAAACTAGCTCAATTATATGGTGCGAGTTTATCCACTACTGTTTCTAATAAAGGGCAAGTACACATAGTTGATATTGATGTAAGTTTTATTCAAGATAAATATGCTTTCAATGGGGAAAGTGTTCTTGATGAGATTATTCAATTTTTGAGGGGAATCCTATTTTCTCCTCTTCTTTCTGTTGCGCAATATCAACCTAAGGTATTTGAAATTGAAAAAGCAAACTTAATTACATATTTAGAGACTGATAAAGAAGACTCGTTTTATTATAGTTCTTTAAAAGCTAAAGAAATATTTTTTAGTGATGAAAATCTTCAAATTTCAAAATATGGTACGGTTGATCTTGTTGAAAAAGAAACAGCCTACACAAGCTATCAAGAATTTCATCATATGTTGATGGAAGATTTGATTGACATTTATTTGGTTGGTGATTTCGAAGAGTACCGAGTTGTCCAACAATTACATCAATATCCATTTGTTGATAGAGAAAAGTTTTTGATATTCAATTATAAACAAGATTATGTCAATATTGTAAAAGATAAAAAAGAAGTAAAAGATGTCAATCAGTCAATTTTAGAAATGGTTTATCATTTTAATGTTGATTTTGGAACAAAGGACCATTATGCATTAATCGTTCTTAATGGTTTATTGGGTTCTTTTTCCCATTCTCGGTTATTTACCAAAATTCGTGAGGAAGAAGGCATTGCTTACAGTATTGGGAGTAGAATGGACATATATACTGGATATTTAGATATATTTGCTGGAATTGATAATAATGACCGTAAAAAGACTTTACAGCTCATTATCAAAGAAATGAATGACATAAAAATGGGCAGATTTCCAAGTAGTTTAATTAAAAAAACAAAATCAATGATCATAAACACTGTAAATCAATCACAAGATAATTGTAAAGCAATGATTGACAGGTTGTATATTGTCGACTATGTTAATGAAAATTACCATTTAACTGAATGGCTTGACACTATTGACAAAGTAACGAAACGAGATATTGTCAAGGCGGCAAACTTATTGAAATTACAAGCACTTTACTTCTTGGAGGGAAAATAATGACTCCATTAACAAAAATTTCTTTTAATAAATTTGATGAAGAAATTCATTATTCTCGTCTAAAAAATGGTTTAGATATTTTTATAATACCTAAGTCAGGATTTAAAGAAAAAACAGCTATGTTGACAGTTGATTTTGGTTCGATTGACAAAAAGTTTACAGAAAGAAATCGTCTATGGGATAACCCTGAAGGCATAGCCCACTTTCTTGAACATAAACTTTTCGAAGATGATTTAGGACAAGATGCTTCACTTAAATTTACAGAATTAGGTTCTGATGTAAATGCCTTTACAACTTTTGACAAAACATCTTATTACTTTTCAACATCAGAAAATTTTGTGGAAAGTTTAATATTTTTACAAGATTTAGTTATGTCATCTAGCTTTACTGAAGATTCGGTCAATAAAGAAAAGAAAATTATTGGACAAGAAATTGATATGTATGCTGATGATGCAGACTATCAAGCTTATATTGGAATATTACAGAATCTGTTTGCAGATACAAGTCTAGCTGATGATATTGCTGGTAGTAAGGGCTCAATCAATCAAATTACTCCAAAAATACTAAAGCGTAATTATAGTTATTTTTATAAACCCAACAACATGAGTTTAATTATTGTTGGTGATGTCGACATAGGTGAAACTTTTACAGTTATTGAAAAGTATCAAAAAAAATACCGTGCTCGTAAGCAAGTTGAAAGAATTGATGACATTTCATACAATCCCGTAGTTAAATCGAGTTCAAAAAGCATGGAAGTCACAAATTCTAAATTAGTAGTTGGATACAGAGGGCAAAAGATTAAGAATGATATTTCTTTATTAAAAATCAAAATTGCTTTACGACTTGCTATGTCAATGTTATTAGGTTGGACATCAAGAACATATCAATCTTGGTATGAACAAGGAAAGATTGATGATTCCTTTGATATTGAAATTGAAATTAATTCCAACTTCTCTTTTGTTCTTATAAGTTTAGATACAAATCAACCAATTGGGATGTCAAGTGAAATCAGAAAAAAAATCAAAAACTGTAGCAATTCTGATGATTTTAACCAAGAACATTTTTCTATTTTAAAAAGAGAAATGTATGGAGATTTTTTACAAAGTTTGGATAATGTGGAACAGGTTGCTAGTCAATTCAATCTATTTCTAACTAATCAAGATACTTACTATGATATTCCCGATATTCTAGAAAAAATTCAGTTAGTAGAAGTTTTATCTATTGCGGATAACTTTTTTAAACAAGCTGAAGAATCAGATTTTACTGTCTTTCCAAAATAGTTAAAAGTTTGCTATAATTGATTTATTACATTAAATTCGAGGTACCTGTATGAGAGATAAAAGTCTTGGTGAGATTTTACGTGAATCCCGCATAGAGAAGAATATTACATTAGATTATATTGAAACTAAAAGTGGTATATCTTCGCATTATTTATTAGCAATGGAATTAGATCAATATAAAATTATTCCAGAGCATAAGATTGATCAGTTTTTGAAACAATATGGCGAGATTGTTGGTTTAGAATTTCATTATTTGAAAAATAAATATAATCAACAAATGTCTACAAAAATGGAAAATAAAAATCCAAGTGTAACTCAAATTGTTGAAAATAAATTAAGTCATCGTGTTGAAGATAAAGTTAATTTTTCAAGACAAGCTAAATCATTCGATGAAGAAGAAAAGAATACTTCAACTAAAAAAAATACTAAAGCTAATTTTTTAGTTGATAATTCGAAAGATGAAGATGATGAGTTTTATTTTGAAAGTTCGAGACATAGTCGTCTGAGTCATAATGAAAAAAGATCAAAATCTATTTTCATCATTGTCTTATTAACCTTTATTGCTCTATTAATTTTTGTCTTTATGTTTTTTGCTGTTTGGAAACAGATGAACAAAGAAAATAAAGCAAAAGATGTCCAAACAAGTCAAGTTAACAAAACAACTTCTAAAAGTAAGACAAATACTTCAAGTAGCAGTCAGCCAAAAACAGAAATTACAAGTCAAGGACAAGATAATTATTTAGAAGCAACTGTTAAAAAGGCAAATGAATCGGTTGATGTGACCATCACTTTAACGGATGCTGAAAGTGCTTGGATTTCTCTTACAAATTCAGATATTGGCGAAGCTGGGACTACACTAACTAAAGAAACCCCAACTTACACGGCAACACTTGATAAAGATGTAAGCGAAGCATTATTAACGCTAGGAATAACCAAAGGCTTATCTGTTTCTATCGATGGGGAACCACTTGATTTAAGTCCTATCACTGTTACAGATACAAGTTATATCACTTTGAAATTTCAATAGTAAGGAATAAAAATGACAAAAAAAGAAAATATACCAAATTTATTAACCCTAATTAGAATTATCATGATTCCAATTTTCTTGCTTATTACAAGTTTATCGCAGTCTTTAACATGGCACATTGTTGCTGCAGTTATTTTTGCTATAGCCAGTTTGACAGACTACTTGGATGGTTATTTAGCTAGAAAGTGGGAAGTAGTTACTAATTTTGGTAAATTTGCCGATCCTTTAGCAGATAAAATGCTTGTTATGAGTGCTTTCATTATGTTAGTCGGTGCAGAATTAGCACCAGCGTGGATTGTTGCAATCATTATCTGTCGTGAATTAGCAGTGACAGGTTTACGCTTGCTTCTAGTTGAATCTGGTGGTACAGTTCTTGCTGCTGCTATGCCTGGAAAAATCAAGACCATGTCACAGATGTTCTCTATCATTTTTCTTTTCTGTCATTTAACGCTTATTGGCAATATTCTATTATATATCGCCTTATTCTTTACGATTTATTCAGGATATGACTACTTTAAAGGAGCTGGTTTCTTATTCAAAGACACCTTTAAGTAATCATGACAAATATTATTGAAGTATCACATATTAAATTTAAATACCATGAGGAACAGGAATATTACACTTTAAATGATATTTCGTTTCACGTGAAACGTGGAGAATGGTTATCTATTATTGGACATAATGGTTCAGGTAAATCAACTTCTGTCAGACTTTTAAATGGTATTTTAGAAGCTGAATCTGGTACAATTGTGGTTGACGGTGACCTACTATCTGAAAAAAACGTTTGGGAAATTCGTCAAAAGATTGGAATGGTCTTTCAAAATCCTGATAATCAATTTGTTGGAGCTACTGTCGAGGACGATGTCGCCTTTGGTCTAGAGAATAAGGGTGTCAATCATGCTGAGATGGTTGTTAGGGTTCAAGAAGCATTAGATTTAGTAGGCATGAGTCAGTTTAAAGACCGTGAGCCTGCTCGCTTATCTGGTGGACAAAAACAAAGAGTTGCCATAGCGGGAGCTGTTGCTCTAAGGCCAATGATAATTGTCTTAGATGAAGCAACTAGTATGTTGGATCCAAAAGGTCGTCTAGAACTCATTAAAACAATCCAATCAATTAGACATGAATATGATCTTACTGTAATTTCGATTACGCATGATTTAGATGAAGTTGCTTTGAGTGATAGAGTATTGGTTATGAAAAATGGTCAGATTGAGTCCAGTTCAAGTCCAGAGGAATTATTTTCTCGTGGTGAAGATTTATTGAATTTAGGACTTGATGTTCCATTTTCAAATTCTGTAATTAAATTATTAAAAGAAGAAAATTATCCCATTGAAGGCGATTATCTTTCAGAAAAGGAATTAGAAAATCAGTTATGGCAATTAATTTCCAAAATGTAAGCTATACTTATCAGGAAGGGACACCATTTGAAGGGCGTGCTCTTTTTGACGTTAACCTTGAGATAACTGATGGTTCTTATACTGCTTTTATTGGTCATACTGGATCTGGAAAATCAACAATAATGCAATTGTTAAATGGTTTATTAGTTCCAAGTAGAGGAACAGTAATTGTAGATGGTCAAGAAATTACACATCAATCCAAAAATAAAGATATCAAAATGGTTAGAAAGCATGTAGGTTTAGTATTTCAATTTCCAGAAAGTCAACTTTTTGAAGAAACTGTTCTGAAGGATGTAGCGTTTGGACCTCAAAATTTTGGAGTATCTAAAGAAGAAGCTGAACAACTCGCGCGTGAAAAACTAACAATGGTTGGTATTTCAGAAGAATTATTTGAAAAAAATCCATTTGAACTATCGGGGGGGCAAATGAGACGAGTTGCCATTGCTGGTATCCTAGCCATGGAGCCTAAAGTGTTAGTCTTAGATGAACCAACAGCAGGGTTAGACCCTAAAGGAAGACGTGAATTAATGTCACTCTTTAAAAAACTTCATCATTCAGGAATGACAATTGTCTTAGTTACTCATTTAATGGATGATGTGGCAAATTTTGCTGACTTTGTATATATTTTAGAGTCTGGTAAAATCATTACAAGTGGATTGCCCAAAAATATTTTTCAAGATGTCAAATTACTTGAAGAAAAACAATTAGGTGTTCCAAAAGTAACAAAATTTGCTCAAAATTTGGTTGAAAAAGGATTAGATTTACCTTATCTACCAATAACTCTAAATGAGTTAAGGGAGGTAATTAATCATGGATAAACTAATTCTTGGACGCTATATTCCTGGGGATTCAATCATTCATCGATTAGATCCTCGTAGCAAATTATTGGCTATGATTGTTTACATCATTATTATTTTTTGGGCTAATAATCTAGTGACAAATCTGACTATGCTAACTTTTACATTAGCAATTGTCTTCCTTTCAAAAATCAACTTTTCATTTTTTTTAAATGGTGTGAAACCAATGATTGGAATCATTCTATTTACGACACTATTTCAAATGTTTTTTACTCAATCCGGAAATGTATTGGCTCAATTTTGGATTATTAAGATAACAGATTTTGGTTTAAGCCAAGCCTTATTAATCTTCATGAGATTTGTGTTGATTATTTTCTTTTCAACCCTACTAACTTTAACTACTACTCCACTCAGTTTATCTGACGCCGTTGAGTCTCTTTTGAAACCATTTGAGCCTCTCAAAATTCCAGCACATGAAATTGGACTAATGTTGTCCCTTAGCTTACGTTTTGTTCCAACCTTAATGGATGATACCACTCGCATTATGAACGCCCAAAAGGCTAGAGGGGTTGATTTTGGGGAAGGGAATCTTCTGCAAAAAGTAAAATCGATTATACCAATTTTGATTCCTTTGTTTGCATCAAGCTTTAAAAGAGCTGACGCTTTAGCCATAGCAATGGAATCTCGTGGTTATCGAGGTGGTGACGGCAGAACTAAATTCCGTCTTTTGAAGTGGAAAACAATGGATACAATTGCAATATTATTAATTCTCATCCTAGGTATAGTGTTATTTTTGTTAAAAAATCCAGATATCAACTAGATATAGACTAATAATTTCAGAATTTCTTATAAAATAAAATATCTCTGTAACATTTTTAATATAACTTATATATTTAGGTAATATACTTAGGTTAATATGTTAGTTAGAGAAAATGAGGTATTTTTATGTATAGAATTAAAAATTTGAAAAAAAGTTATGTTAGTTTTGGGGTTCTAGCATTTGCAATTGGATTGTTAGCTTTAGTATTTACATTTTCAAGTAAAAATGTAGATACTGAATCATTTGCTAAAAAATCTGAAACAAAAGTCGTGAAAAAAGTTACTAAATCAAAAGTTGAAAAGTCATCATCTTCTTCTGAAAAAAAGAAACCTGAAGCAAGTTCAAGTCAAACAGAACAATCTTCTTCAATTGAAGCCACTGCTGCAACTCCAGCAGAGGTAGCACCAGCTACTGAAGAAACTGTTCCAGCTGAACAAGTTCAAGCTGCACCTGTTGCTCAAGCACCTGTAGCTCCTGCTCAAGCTACACAAGTACAACAATACGCTTCTACTCCAGCTTACCCATCAAACGGTAACACAGCTGGTGTTGTTGGAAGTCAAGCAGCAGCTCAAATGGCAGCAGCAACTGGTGTCCCACAAGCAACATGGGAAACAATCATTGCACGTGAATCTAATGGTAATCCAAATGTAGCAAATGCATCTGGTGCATCAGGACTATTCCAAACAATGCCGGGTTGGGGTTCGACAGCAACAGTACAAGATCAAGTTAATTCAGCAATTAAAGCATACAATACCCAAGGGATGTCTGCTTGGGGTTATTAATCAAAAAAGAAAAGAGCTTTTATTAGCTCTTTTCTTTTTTGTCTTTATTTTGATAATAGCTTAATTATTTCTTTTGGTGTATCAGCAATTAAGTTAGCACCATTTAATAGTAAGTCTTCTTTGCTACCAAAACCCCAAGTAACACCTAGAGTATCTATACCCGCACCTTTACCACCTATCATATCAAACTTTGTATCTCCGATAATGATAGCTTGATCTAAGGAAATATTATTTTCTTTTAAACAGGCCTTGATAACATCTACTTTTAGGAAACGGTTTTTCTCAGAACCATAAACTACTTTAAAAGAAGAATAGATGTCTAATTCTTTTAACATAACTTCTGCCATGGGTTGGTGTTTACTAGTTGTAACATACAAATCATAATTTAAATTAATCAGTTCATTTAATAAATCTTTGATACCCTTGTAAAGGTGAACTTGATAAACACCATTCGTTTTATAATAAGCTCTAAAATGATTAATAGCTTCTTCTACTTCACTAGCTTCTTGAAAATAGTCTAAAAATGTTGTTTCTAATGGTGGACCGATATAGGTTGACAGTGTAGTAATGTCTGGTGGTGTGATATTTAAGGTTGTAAAAGTATGTGTAAAGGCATTTACAATTCCTTGACTTGAATCTACCAATGTTCCGTCTAGATCAAATAATATAGCTGTCATCTTTCCTCCAAAAATGTTTGGAGTTTATTCTCCAAAAATTTGTTTCATATACTTTTGACCTGTTGGTGTTGCAGCTAAGCCACCTTCTGCTGTTTCTTTAAAAGCAGTAGGTAAAGCAGAGCCAACTTGATACATTGCATCTACAACTTCATCAACTGGAATTTGAGACTCAATGCCAGCCAGAGCCATATCTGCAGCTACAATAGCAAAACTTGCGCCAAGAGCATTCCGTTTTACACATGGTACTTCGACTAGACCTGCAACAGGATCACATATTAATCCTAACATATTTTTGATAACAAAAGCAATAGCTTGACTTGCTTGATAGGCTGTTCCACCAGCAGCTTTAACTAGTGCAGCCGCACTCATTGCTGAGGCTGAACCTACTTCTGCTTGACAACCCCCCTCAGCTCCTGAAATGGAGGCATTATTACCAATAACCAGACCGAATGCACCAGCAGTAAATAGGAAATTTAGTTGTTGCTCTTTATTGAGATTTAATTTATCTATGGCTGTCGCCAATACAGCAGGTAAGCAGCCAGCACTTCCTGCGGTTGGTGTTGCACAAACTAATCCCATTTTAGCATTAAGCTCGTTTACAGCCATAGCATTTCGAACAGCAGTTAAGACTGTTGTATCACCAATAGTTTTCCCCGCTTGAATATAGTTATCCATTCTGAGTGCATCCCCACCGGTCAATCCACTAATAGATTTTGATGGCGTCAATCCATTGACAACAGACTCTCTCATGACCTGTAAATTACGTTCCATGATACTAACAATATCTTCACGCGAACGGCCAGTCATTTCAATTTCAGTAGCAATCATTAATTCTGCTACATTTCCATAGTGTTGTTCTTCAGCTTGTTGTACTAACTCTTCTATAGTATAAAACATAAATTCTCTTTCTAGTCAAAGAAGTTGACATTGTGTAAATGTGGAATTTTTTCAATAAGTTGAATTGCTGCTTGACAGTCGCGTGAATCAACTTCAATAATCATGATTGCTTTTTCACCAGCAGCTTCACGTGTTACATTCATTTGCGCAATATTAATATCAAAGTCTGAAAGAATATCAGTTACATGTGCAATCATACCCGGAATATCTTGATGGACGATAATAATTGTTGGTGTATTCATTGATAGCGAAACTGAGAAACCATTAAGTTCAGTAACTTGAATATTTCCACCACCAATAGAAATACCAGTGATACTCATCTCTTTGTCATCTTTCTTTACAGAAATTTTTACAGTATTAGGATGTGGAGCGTTACTGTCTTTCAAAATATCCCAATAGATTTTAATTCCTTTTTGATGAGCAATTTCAAGAGAATTTTTAATATCTGGATTATCTGTATCCATGCCCATAATTCCTGCAACAAGAGCCTTATCTGTCCCGTGACCTTGATAAGTTTTTGCAAATGAATTATAGAGATGGAAAGTCACTTCATCAGGGATTATCCCAAAAATGGAATGGACCACTCTTCCAATTCTAACAGCTCCTGCCGTATGACTACTAGATGGACCAATCATCACAGGTCCGATAATATCGAACACAGATTGAAATTTTTGTGTTTTCATATGCAACTCCAATTTTTATAATATAAGTTTATTATAACAGAAAAATGTCAAATGTCAGTAAAAAAAGATAAAAAATTATTGCAATGATAAAAAATTATCGTCACATTGAATTTATTGGCAATTTATAGAGAAATTGTTATAATAGGTGAGCATTAAAAATGCATTTCAAAATCGACCTTCAAATCGACTTTTGATAAAACGACGACCTTCAAATTGTACGTTTAACGAAAAGATGGGAGAAATTAATTATGGACAATTCAAACACACGCGTTGTGGTTGGAATGAGTGGAGGAGTTGACTCCTCCGTAACAGCGTTGCTTTTAAAAGAGCAAGGTTATGATGTCATCGGTGTTTTCATGAAAAACTGGGATGATACCGATGAACTTGGTGTATGTACTGCAACTGAGGACTACAAGGATGTAGCAGCTGTAGCTGATCAAATTGGAATTCCTTACTATTCTGTAAACTTTGAAAAAGAATATTGGGATCGTGTTTTTGAGTACTTTCTTGCTGAATACAAGGCAGGACGCACCCCAAACCCAGATGTCATGTGTAATAAAGAAATTAAGTTTAAAGCCTTTCTAGATTATGCTATGACTTTAGGAGCAGATTATGTAGCAACAGGACACTATGCTCAGATTGAACGTGATCAATATGGCACAGTCCATATGTTACGTGGAGTTGATAATGGTAAGGACCAAACTTACTTTTTAAGTCAATTATCTCAAAAGCAATTACAAAAAACACTTTTTCCGCTCGGACATTTGCAAAAGCCTGAAGTGAGAGCGATTGCTGAAAAAGCAGGCTTGGCAACAGCAAAGAAAAAAGATTCTACAGGAATATGTTTTATTGGTGAAAAAAACTTTAAACAATTTCTAAGTCAATATTTACCGGCTCAAAAAGGACGCATGTTAACAGTTGATGGGCGTGATATGGGTGAACATGCAGGTTTAATGTACTATACAATTGGCCAACGTGGTGGACTTGGTATTGGTGGTCAACATGGTGGAGATAACCAACCTTGGTTTGTAGTTGGTAAAGATTTATCACAAAACATTCTATATGTTGGTCAAGGATTTAATCATGAATCATTAATGTCAACAAGCCTTGATGCATCAACTATTCATTTTACAAAGGAAATGCCAGAAGAATTTACAATGGAATGTACAGCTAAGTTCCGCTATCGTCAACCAGATTCGAAAGTTACAGTACATGTAAAAGGTGATAAAGCAGAAGTAATTTTTGACGAGGAACAAAGAGCAATTACTCCTGGTCAAGCTGTAGTCTTCTATGATGGACAAGAATGTCTTGGTGGGGGAATTATCGATATGGCTTTCAAAAACGGTCAACCTTGTCAATATATTTAATTGACATCTCATTGAATATATGGCCTTAATAGGCTGATTCTGTAAAGATGTTGTCAATTATGTTTACATCATCTTTACTATAGTTGACACGAGTCAGTACAATTGATATTGACAAGTATAATATTTTTGATAGAATTAATTTAACAATATCATGATGGTCAAAGCTCATGGAGATTGTAGGTCTTTTTGACATACACTTTCCTCGGGTTTTGACTTTTTTCTATCTTAGGGGATTAATATGACACCAGATTTTCTGACTGTGAATTCTAATTATGCAATGGAAGTTAGAAGTTCTGTATTACTCGTTAGGGATTGAGAAATAGTTTTAGTTGTGCAAGACGAAAATTTCTATACTATTGGCGGGGCTTTGCTATTTGGTGAAACATCTATTGAGACTGTTTCACGTGAAACAAGGGAAGAAATTGGAATCGATGTCTTTAATCTGCAGTTAGCATTCATTGTGGAAAACATTTTAGTATAAATTGGCAAAAATGGCATAATATTGAATTTCATTATATTGTAAATACTACTGAAGAACCCTCATTACAAATGAATGAATCAGGTGAAGTACGACAATGTAAATGGATAACTTTTGATGCATGAAAGAATATTAATTTATTTCCCGAGTTTTTGAAGCAGGAGCTTCCTATTTGGGATAGACAGTTTAAGCATCTAATTAATAAAGAAATTAAGTAGGAAAAGGGAAATATAAGATGAAACATGAATTTACTGAGGTCTATGATGTAATTGTCATTGGGGCCGGTCATGCTGGTGTTGAAGCAGCTTTGGCGGCTAGTCGTATGGGGTGTAACACATTACTTGCGACAATTAGTTTGGATATGTTAGCATTTATGCCTTGTAATCCATCAATTGGTGGATCAGCTAAGGGGATAGTGGTAAGGGAAATTGATGCTTTAGGCGGAGAAATGGCCAAAAACATTGATAAAACATACATCCAGATGAAAATGTTGAATACAGGTAAAGGACCAGCTGTTCGTGCCTTAAGAGCTCAAGCAGATAAGAACTTGTATTCTCGTGAGATGAAACATACTGTTGAAAAACAAGAAAATTTAACACTCCGTCAAGCTATTATTGATGATATTCTTGTCGAGGATGGTCAAGTTGTAGGTGTTTTAACTGCCACAAAACAAAAATTTTCTGCTAAGTCTGTAGTTGTTACAACTGGTACAGCTCTTCGCGGAGAAATCATTCTAGGTGAATTAAAATATTCATCTGGACCAAATAACAGTTTAGCTTCCGTTACCTTAGCAGATAATTTAAAAAAATTAGGACTTGAAATTGGTCGTTTTAAAACTGGAACACCACCTCGTGTTAAAGCTTCTTCGATTGATTATGATCAAACAGAAATTCAACCCGGTGATCAAGCTCCAAACCATTTTTCTTTCCTAAGTAAAGATGAAGATTATTTACAGGATCAAATTCCATGTTGGTTGACATATACAAACAGTACCAGTCATGATATTATCAATAAAAATCTCTACAGGGCACCAATGTTTTCAGGTATTGTCAAAGGCGTTGGACCAAGATATTGTCCATCGATTGAGGATAAAATTGTGCGCTTTGCTGATAAAGAAAGACATCAATTATTCCTAGAACCCGAAGGTAGAGATACTGAAGAAGTTTATGTTCAAGGTTTGTCAACGAGTTTACCAGAGGATGTTCAGAAGGATTTAATTCATTCAATCAAAGGCTTGGAAAATGCAGAAATGATGCGGACAGGCTATGCCATCGAATATGATATTGTTTTACCACATCAATTAAGGGCAACACTTGAGACTAAGCTTATCTCAGGGTTATTTACCGCAGGTCAAACAAACGGAACTTCTGGTTATGAAGAAGCTGCTGGACAAGGAATAGTCGCTGGGATTAATGCAGCCTTAAAAGTACAAGGAAAACCAGAGCTAATTTTGAAGAGAAGTGACGCCTATATCGGTGTGATGATTGATGATTTAGTGACTAAAGGGACATTAGAGCCTTATCGCTTGTTAACTTCGAGAGCAGAGTATCGTTTAATTTTACGTCACGATAATGCAGATATGCGTTTAACAGAGATTGGACGCGAAATCGGTTTAGTTGATGATATTCGTTGGGATAATTTCCAAATTAAAAAAAATCAATTTGAAAATGAATTAAAACGTTTAGATAGTATTAAGCTGAAACCTATCAAGGAAACAAACGAAAAAGTTCAGGCTTTAGGGTTTAAACCTTTGACTGATGCAATGACGGCTAAAGAGTTCATGAGAAGGCCTGAAATTTCATATCAAACAGCTGTTTCTTTCGTCGGTCCTGCTGCAGAAAATTTAAATCCAAAAATCATTGATATGTTAGAAACGGAAATTAAATACGAGGGATATATCAATAAGGCCTTGGATCAAGTTGCTAAGATGAAACGCATGGAAGAAAAACGAATTCCTAAAAATATTGATTGGGATGCTATTGATTCAATTGCAACAGAAGCTCGTCAAAAATTCAAAAAAATTAATCCAGAAACAATTGGTCAAGCCAGTCGAATTTCTGGTGTCAATCCAGCTGATATTTCAATCTTAATGGTCTACATTGAGGGAAATGGAAAAGCTAGAAGAAAAATCTAAAAGGTCATGAAAATGTAACCTCAATAGGACAATGCAGCTCTGTTTTTCAGGGCTGTTTTGTGGTATAATAATTGCTTAAGAGGTTAAAAGATGAAAAGATTTCGTTTTGAAACCATTCATTTAATTATGATGGGATTAATATTATTTGGCTTACTCGCCCTTTGTGTAAGAATAATGGAATCAAAGGTACTAATTTTAGTAGCTATTTTTCTGGTACTCTTATTTATTGTTGCCTTACTTTGGTATCAAAAACAAGTTTATGAATTGTCAGATTTTGATCACATAGAAATTTTGAATGAACAAACAGAAAATAATCTTAAAACTTTGTTAGATAAAATGCCTGTTGGGGTTATTCAATACGACCAAGAAACTAAAGCAATCCTTTGGTATAATCCTTATTCGGAATTAATATTTACAGATGAAAATGGCAATTTCGATAATCATATTATTGAAAAGATAATTGATGAAAAGCTTGAAGGTAACATTTCACAAACTTTCGAAATATCGGGGAATCGTTATTCTTCTTATATTGATGAAGCCAATGGAATATTTTACTTTTTTGATGTTTACGTAGGCAATCGTCAAACTGTTGATTCAAGCATGTTGCGACCAGTGGTTGGGATTATCTCAATTGATAATTATGATGACATTACAGATAATTTAACAGACGCAGATGTATCAGCTATTAATAGTTTTGTAGCCAATTTCATTGCTGATTTCATGGAATCTAAGCATATCTTCTATAGACGAGTTAATATGGATCGTTATTATTTCTTTACCGATTTTCACACTCTAAAAGATTTGATGGATGATAAGTTTGCCTTTTTAGAAGGATTCAGAACTCAAGCTCAAGAAAAACAATTGCGCTTAACTTTAAGTATGGGGATTTCATATGGTTTAAAAAATCATAATGAAATTGGACAAGTTGCTCTTGAAAACCTTAATATTGCTTTAGTACGAGGTGGTGACCAAGTTGTAATTCGTGAAAACGATGAGAATAAAAATCCCGTATACTTCGGTGGAGGTTCGGTATCAACAGTAAAACGATCACGGACAAGAACACGTGCCATGATGACCGCTATTTCAGATAGAATAAAAGTTGTTGATAATATCTTTATTATGGGACATAAGAAGTTAGATATGGATGCTTTAGGTTCAGCTGTTGGTATGCAGTTCTTTGCTTCAAATATTATTGAAAATTCTTATGTTGTCTATGACCCAGATGAACTAGGACCAGATATTGAACGTGCCATTGAGCGATTACAAGCAGATGGGAAAACTCGTTTAATTAGTGTTCATCATGCAATGAGATTAGTAACTTCTAAATCGATTTTAGTTTTAGTTGATCACTCAAAAATTTCTTTAACATTATCAGAAGAGTTTTACAAAATGTTTAAGGATGTTATAATCGTCGACCATCACAGACGTGATGATGATTTCCCAGAAAATGCTATCTTAACTTTTATTGAAAGTGGAGCAAGTAGCGCTGCCGAGTTAGTAACAGAATTAATTCAGTTCCAAAATTCTAAGAAACGTTTGAGTAAAATTCAAGCAAGTATCTTGATGGCTGGTATCATGTTAGATACAAAAAATTTCTCAACTCGGGTTACTAGTCGTACCTTTGATGTGGCAAGTTATTTGCGCAATAAAGGTAGTGACAGTGTTGAAATTCAACAAATTTCAGCTACTGACTTTGATGAGTATCGTCAAATTAATGAAATTATTTTGCGAGCAAATCGTCTACATGATACTATCATGGTAGCAACTGGACTTGACAATTCGCTTTACACAAATGTCATTGCTAGTAAAGCTGCAGATACCATGTTATTGATGGCAGGAGTGGAAGCTAGCTTTGCTATTGTCAAAACAAAACAAAATAAAGTGATTATTTCAGCAAGAAGTAGAAGTAAAATCAATGTTCAACGTATTATGGAAAAACTTGGCGGTGGTGGACACTTTAATTTAGCTGCATGTCAAATTGACAATGATAGTTTACTTGATGTAAAAGAAATGTTAATTGAAACAATCGAAAATACAATGAAAGAAACAAGTGAGGTAGAATAAATGCGTGTAATTTTTTTACAAGATGTTAAAGGAAAAGGAAAAAAAGGCGAGGTTAAAGAAGTACCAACTGGTTATGCTCAAAACTTCCTATTGAAAAAAAATCTAGCTAAAGAAGCAACTACTCAAACAATTGGTGAATTAAAAGGTAAACAAAAAGCTGAAGAAAAAGCGCAGGCAGAAATCTTAGCTGATGCTAAAGCAACAAAAAAAGTATTAGACGAAGAAAAAACTCGTGTTTTATTTACAGAAAAAGTTGGACCAGACGGTCGTACTTTTGGATCAATTACTGCTAAGAAAATCTCAGAAGAATTGAAGAAACAATTTGGAATTACAGTTGATAAAAGACATATTGTTCTTGATCACCCAATTAGAGCAATTGGGTTAATTGAGGTTCCTGTAAAATTACACAAAGAAGTCACTGCTGAAATAAAATTAAAAATTGATCAAGCCTAATTGTATATATTAAATGATAAAGGAGGTGTTAAACTTGCCTGAAGTTCCAGAACTACGCGTTCAACCCCAAGATTTACTTGCCGAACAATCTGTTCTAGGGTCAATCTTTATTTCCCCTGATAAACTGATCACGGTCAGAGAATTTATTGGCCCAGATGATTTTTATAAGTATTCTCACAAAATTATTTTTCGGGCAATGATTACCCTCAGTGACCGAAATGATGCAATTGATGCAACAACTGTTCGAACTATATTAGATGACCAAGGTGACTTACAAAACATCGGTGGTTTATCTTACATTGTCGAACTTGTCAACAGTGTGCCAACTAGTGCCAATGCTGAGTATTACGCTAAGATTGTTGGCGAAAAAGCTATGCTTCGAAATATCATTTCTAGGTTGACAGAGTCTGTCAACTTAGCATATGAAGGTGCAAATGATTCCGAGGATATCTTAGCTGGTGCAGAACGATCTTTGATTGAGATTAATGAACATAGTAATCGTAGTGGTTTCAGAAAAATCTCAGATGTTCTAAAAGTTAACTATGAAAATCTAGAAGTTCGTTCAAAACAAACAAGTGATGTAACTGGTTTACCGACAGGATTTAGAGATCTTGATAAAATTACAACAGGTTTACACCCTGATCAGTTAATTATTCTTGCAGCCAGACCAGCTGTTGGTAAAACTGCTTTTGTTTTAAATATAGCTCAGAATGTTGGAACTAAACAAAAGAAACCAGTAGCTGTTTTCTCTTTAGAAATGGGAGCTGAAAGTTTAGTTGACCGGATGTTAGCAGCTGAAGGAATGGTTGATTCTCATAGTTTAAGAACTGGTCAATTAACCGAACAAGATTGGAATAATGTGACCATTGCTCAAGGTGCTTTGGCAGAAGCCCCAATTTATATTGATGATACACCTGGTATAAAAATTACCGAAATCCGATCACGCTCAAGAAAATTAGCTCAAGAAGTTGATGGACTTGGTTTGATTGTAATTGACTATCTCCAATTGATAACTGGTACAAAGCCTGAAAATCGACAACAGGAAGTTTCAGATATTTCAAGACAATTAAAAATTTTAGCGAAAGAGTTGAAGGTGCCTGTGATAGCCCTCAGTCAGCTTTCACGTGGTGTTGAACAACGTCAGGATAAAAGACCAGTTCTTTCAGATATTCGCGAATCAGGATCAATTGAACAGGATGCTGATATTGTTGCTTTCTTATATAGGGATGATTACTACCGTAAAGAAGGTGAAGATCCAGAGGATGCTGTAGAAGATAATACAATTGAAGTAATTTTAGAAAAAAACCGGTCGGGTGCCCGTGGAACAGTTAAATTAATGTTTCAAAAAGAATATAATAAATTCTCAACAATTGCACAATTTGATGAAGGATAAATAGGAGAGTATAAATAATGAGTGATGCATTTGCAGACGTAGCAAAAATGAAGAAAATAAAAGAAGATATTAAATCTCATGAAGGTCAATTAGTTGAATTGACTCTAGAAAATGGTAGAAAACGTGAAAAAACTAAGATTGGTCGTCTAATCGAAGTTTATCCTTCATTATTTATCATCCAATACAATGACAGGGCGGATCAACCAGGAGCAATTAGTAATTCATATGTAGAATCTTATACATATTCAGATATATTAACTGAAAAAACATTAATCCGCTATTTTGATTAAACGATAAAAGTAAGCTGTGTTTACTTTTATCGTTTAATCAAATATTACATTTACAAAGTAAAAATACTATGTTATAATATTCTTTGTGCGAAATAACAGCAGAAAAATATGAAGCTCGTCAACAGGTGGTTATCTAATCAAGTAACCTTTGCTGTTTAGGCGAAAACCCCCTGCACGAATCAGGATTTTTTAAACAGTTATTTCCTCAAAAATTTAGAGGAGGACATTAAATATGTCACGTTATACTGGTCCATCATGGAAACAATCACGTCGCCTTGGCTTGTCACTTACAGGCACAGGTAAAGAATTGGCACGTCGTAACTACGTACCTGGTCAACACGGTCCTAACAACCGTAGCAAACTTTCTGAATATGGTTTGCAACTTGCTGAGAAACAAAAATTACGTTTCTCATACGGTTTAGGTGAAAAACAATTCCGTAACTTATTCGTTCAGGCAATAAAAATTAAAGAAGGAACTCTAGGTTTCAACTTTATGGTTCTTTTAGAACGTCGTCTTGATAATGTTGTTTACCGTTTAGGTTTAGCAACTACTCGTCGACAAGCACGTCAATTCGTTAACCATGGTCATATCCTTGTTGACGGTAAACGTGTTGATATTCCTTCATATCGCGTTGATCCAGGTCAAGTGATCTCTGTTCGCGAAAAATCAATGAAAGTACCTGCTATCCTTGAAGCTGTTGAAGCTACTCTTGGACGTCCAGCATTCGTTTCATTCGATACTGAAAAACTTGAAGGCTCATTAACTCGCCTTCCAGAACGTGATGAAATCAATCCAGAAATCAATGAAGCACTTGTCGTTGAATTCTACAACAAAATTCTTTAATTCTTACATTAAACACTTTAAAAGTCTATTTAATAGGCTTTTTTTGTTTTATATAATACAATATCAGCTTTTTAAAAATAAAAAAAAGCCTCTATAAATTGTGTTTAATATTTGTCTACTCCTAAATATGGTGTTAATATATAGAAAAAGGAGGATTTTGTATGACTGAAGATAAAAAACAAGCTAAGTTTGAAGAAGTCAAAGGGGAAGCTAAAGAAGCAGCTGGTAAAGTTCTTGGTGATAAAAAATTAGAAGTCGAAGGTCTAATTGAAAAAGAACTTGGTAAAGAAAAAGAACCTGTGGAAGATTTGAAAAATAAACTATAAAAATAAAAATTCCACTAATTTTTGTGGAATTTTTATTTAAGGAAATTTGATTGTTTTGTTGTATAATAAGGTCAATTGAAGAACTAATATAACAAACTAAAGGAGAATACTATGAGAAAAGTAAATAAAGTTATTTATGTCTTATTAGCCTTATTTTTAGGAGAATTTGGGCTTCACAAATTTTATGCTGGAAAAACATCAACTGGAATATTATACTTAATCTTCTGCTGGACAGCAATACCTGGTATTATTGGGTTTATTGAGGGAATAATGGCTATTTTGCAACCAGCCGATTCAGATGGTAATTTTTACGTATAATTAATTAAGAGTCTTATGTCAATTTGTAAACTGTAAACCTATTAATGCCATTAAATTAGTTTTTTTGCTGTCAAGTTGACAGTATCGGATAATTTCTCTTGGAGTGAAGTATATGACTGAGGAAAAAAATAGATGGGTAGATTGGGCCATTTCATTACAGAGTATCGCACAAGCGGGCTTATATTATAGTAAGGAAGAATTTGATTTGGAACGCTATCAAGCTATTAGAGATATAGCAAGAGATATGATTGTAAATCAAACCGATTTATCACCTGAAAAAGTTTCCGATTTATTCTGTAATGAGATTGGCTACCAAACTCCAAAGCTTGATACACGAGCAGTTATTTTTGAAGGGGATAAAATTCTTCTGGTTAAAGAAAATAATGGAACTTGGTCTTTGTAAGGTGGCTGGGTAGATGTAGATTTATCCATTATGGAAAGTACAATTAAGGAAGTTAAAGAAGAAGCAGGACTAGATGGATGTCCAAGCTGATAGAATTATCGCTATAATGGATCGTGCTAAACATAACCAACCTTTATACCCATATGGAGTTACAAAAGTCTTTGTGGAGAGTCAAGTTCTTGGCGGTAAATTTACATCTAATAGTGAAACGACTGAATCTGAATATTTTACTATAAATCAGTTACCAAAATTAGCTACGGAAAAAAATACTTTTAAGCAAATTGAATTATGCTTCAAAACTAAAAATAATATTAATTGGGAAGTCTATTTTGATTGACAAGACTGTAAACAATACCTTCTATCTAAGGTTGTAAAGGAGTTCTGGATGAAACTATATAATAAATCAGAAATGAATGATTTATAAAAAAAACATAAACATAGTAAAAAAAATTGAAAAATTGATGAAGAGTATCGAAGGTTTACAGGCAGTATATGAGGATTATAGAGAGTTGCGTACTTTTTATGATAGTGACGAATGGCAATCTCTTTACAAAGAAACAACCGAGAACAATCGACTTGATGTTTTAGATGAAAATCAATTATTCGATTTGATTGGTCAACACAATGACTGTTTAGGGGACTTACTTGAATTATCTGCTACGATGTATAAAGTAATCTAAAAAGGTTGACAGAATTGTAAACTGTCAACCTTTTAATCAGTTATAGATAACATTTTTAATACAAATTGTGTCATTTCTTCCGGACTTTCTTTTTTTCCTTTTGCAACCCATGCTTGACAGGTTCCAAAGAATGCATAAGCCAGATATATACTTTGATAATCCTTTTCTTGTTCGGTCATATTATGGTTGGTAATCTTTTCTTGTAAATCGGTTTTTATTAGCAATCTTACACGATTAATGATAAAACTTTGCAACTCCCTAGTTCCATTTGCAGATACTAGTGCAGATAATAACTTTTCTCTCGCTAAAAATTTAAATATTTCAAGGAATATCTGCTCTCTATTACCATAGTCTTTCTCAAAAACAAACTCCAATTTATGACTAAGCATTTGTTGATAGGAATCAATCATTTCATATTTGTCTTTATAATGTGTATAAAAACTTGATCGACTTATACCAGCAGTTTCAGCAAGTCGTTTAGTAGTAATGTCATCGAAACTTTCTTTTGAGAGTAATTCAACCATCGCATCAAGTAGTGCTTTTTTTGTATTTTCTTTTCTATTTGACAAGGGAATCTCCTTTAAACTTGTGAATACTGTGGTTAGTTGTCTTTTTAATGCAATTTACTTGCTATCTTTTAACTTCCTAGTATAATATATTTTACCATATCTATTGTCTTTTCTTTTTTCTTAATTTTATTGAAATGGTAAAGATAATTTAGGAAGAGGAAATATAGTGTCAACTATAACAATTATTTTAGCAAGTCTTGCTGCTGTTGAGCAATTATATATTATGTATATCGAAACGTTTGCTACGCAGTCAAAAGCTACACAAAGAGTTTTTAATTTATCTGAGAAAGAAATTGCTAATGAAACAGTAGTTTCACTTTTTATGAACCAGGGAATCTACAATGGCATCATAGGAGCATTTATTTTATATGGTTTGTTTTTTGCTCATAGTGGTGAAATTGTTGCACTATTTTTGATAAATGTTATTCTAGCAGCTATTTATGGTGCTATCACTGTAGACTATAAGATACTCGTTAAACAGGGTGGATTTGCAATACTAGCATTAATTAGTTTACTAATATTGTAAAAAACAAGGAAATTATTCCTTGTTTTTTATTGGACTTCAACATCCCCTACTTGTGCTTTAATATCAAGTTTGTTAATTGAAATATCTTTCAAGCTAGGGGTTATACTTGTATCACCGACTGTATTGGTTAGATTTACAGTCAAATCAAGTTTGTCTAATGCAATGAAAATATCTCCGGTTTGAGATTTTAGACTATTTTTATTGAGATAAGTTAATGCACTACCATCAAAATCGCCCATTTGGAGTTTATAGGTGGTATTATCCAATTGGGAATCGGAAATTGAAGCGTCACCAGTTTGTTGTGTAAAGTTTAAGTCTGTTAGTTGACAGTCATTTACATTGACATCTCCTACTTTAAGATCAACATCACCATTTGTAAGTATACAATTAGTAAGAGTTAATTCACCAACATTTAAACTGAGACTATTTACTTGACTTCTTATATTTTTCAGGTAAAGTTCGCCTAATGCAATTTTTGTTTTTAATGATTTTAATTTTGTATCTTTGGGAATTTTTACGGTAATGTGATAAGGACTGTCCATCCCAATTGTAAACTCTCCTGTAAAGTTAGCAATATCTCTCAAGTTGATGAAGTTAAATTTTCCTTTGAAATGTTTTAATTTAGATGTTTCTTTAACTAATAAAGTGCCATCAGTATTGGTAACTTCAACTGGGACCTTTTTATCAGAATAATATAGAACACTCGGTTTCTTTTCATTAGTCTCTACAATTTTCACACTAGAAACATTTGCTGTGATGTCAATCTGGTTGACACTATCCAATGTTTTAAATTTTTCTTTTATATTGCTTTTTTCAATTTTTGATTGTGCAACATGATCCATCCCCCCAGTTTGATAGCCATATGTACCTAATGCTATTCCTGAAATAAGACATACAATTGAAGAACCATATACTACCTTTTTCCAAGTTTTCATCATCTTCTACCTCTCTTAATCAACCAGTTAATTACGCGTGCGCTAGCTTGAATAACTTCCCTTACTGCATCAAAACCTAACATAATAGAAAGAAAAGATCCTCCTACCAAGGCTAGGCCAATTCCAAAGCTTAACAATGTGCTTGATAAAGAGGTAGACAGATATGAAAAGCTATCCATAATCATGTATCCTCCATTGATAAGGAAAGTTAATCCTAATGCAATCAAGGTAAAGATGAGTGCTGCAACTAAGATAATAGCAGCAAATATTAAAGCCAAGATAGATATAGCAATTGGTAAGGCAAGAGGTGCTGCTAATAGTGCTAATATTGTTATCCAAATGATAGTCACTGTTGATTTTGGAGTTTTACTACTTTGGTAAATTTTTTCATCAAGTAACTTTGATAATATTTCGCTAGCTGCTTCCTTAGGTGAGCCAAGTTCCTCAATTATTTGAGTTTCATTCTCTGGATTGGCTTCTTCAAAATATTCAGTGTAATACTCCATAGTTTCTTCGTAATCACTTTGTGGAAGCTTTTTGAGGTATTTACTTAGTTGATTGAGATACTCAGTCTTTGTCATGTCTTAATCTCCCCTGTATAATAGCTGTGATATTTTCTGTATAGGTTTGCCATTCCTGGTTTAGATAGTTAAATTGTTCTTTGCCTTCTGTTGTGATGGCATAGTATTTACGTTTTCTGCCTTGATGCTCTTGACTATAGGTTGTCAGGTAGTTTTCTTTCTCCAATTTTTTCAAGATAGGATAAAGTGTAGATTCTTTAATATTTGCTATTAATTTAATGGTTTGACTAATTTCATAACCATAAGAATCTTCCTTATTAACAATAGCTATAATCAAATACTCAATCAAGGTTGCTGATGTAGGAAAATACATAGGAGCCTCCTGATTAATAATGTGTAGAAATTTTATATATAAATATTTTACATATTAAGTATAAGATTAAAAATACGGTTTGTCAACACTAATATATAAAAATTTTATATATTTTATTTTTTGTTTTTCTAATTGCTAAAAAGTGCACAAAGGTGTATCCTAAACATATAAAAATATTTTGATATGAGGAGACTAGGATGCTTGATATTTCAAGTGATTTAGTAGTATTTAAAGCTTTAGCAGATTCAAATCGATTAAGGATCCTTGACTACCTAAAAAAAGGAAAATCTTGTGCTTGTGATTTATCTGATAATCTTGGAATTCCCCAGACAGCCTTGTCATATCATATGAGAATTCTTTGTCAGGCTAAACTTGTAAAAAGTGAACAGGTTGGAAAATGGAAACATTATCAGTTAAATGATAATGCTAATGAGCAATTACAAAGTAAGATTGATAAATATTTTCATTCTGTAAATAAACTGTCAAGCTATCAGTGTAAAGGAGTATAATATGAACGGAATTGGCCTATTTATCCAAAATCAAGTACTGGGGATGAAGTGGCTAAATGATTTTATAGGACAACTACTGAAATCTGTTGGAGTTGATATTGGTAATAGGATAGGAGCTAGTCTTCATTTTTTTATTTATGATGTTTTGAAGATTACTTTTTTGCTTTGCTTTTTGATATTCTTCATTTCCTATATTCAGTCATTTTTTCCACCTGAAAGAAGTAAGAAAATACTAGGTCGATTTGATGGTATATGGGCCAATATAGTTGCAGCCTTACTAGGTACAGTAACACCATTTTGTTCATGTTCTTCAATTCCACTATTTATGGGATTTACAAGTGCAGGTCTTCCTATTGGGGTTACTTTCTCTTTTTTAATATCATCTCCGATGGTTGATTTGGGAAGTTTAGTACTTTTGACTAGTATTTTTGGGCTTAAAGTAGCTCTAGTTTATGTCATACTTGGATTAGTTCTTGCAATTTTAGGTGGTAGTCTGATTGAGAAATTGAGGATGGAAGCTTATATTGAAGATTTTATCAAGAGTGCCAAACCTATTGCTTTGGAAGGTGAAGAGTTAAGGGTGGCAGACCGGATAGCTTTTGCAAAGAGGCAAGTTGTAGATACCTTCAAAAAGGTCTTTCCATATATTCTAATCGGTGTAGGGATTGGTGCAATCATTCATAATTGGATTCCTCAAAGTTTGATTACAAGTATTCTAGGTACTAAAAATCCTATGGGTGTGATAGTAGCCACTTTGATTGGGGTACCAATCTATGGTGATATCTTTGGTGCAATCCCCGTAGCGGAAGCACTTTTAGCAAAAGGAGCCCAACTAGGAACGGTTTTAGCATTTATGATGGCAGTTACGACTTTGAGCCTACCTTCCATGATTATGTTGAAAAAAGCAGTCAAACCGAAATTATTCGGATTATTTATTGGAATATGCACTGTCGGCATTATTGTAATTGGATATTTATTTAATATGTTACAAACATTTATAGTATAAAGGAGAAAAAATGGGATTATTTGGAAATAAAGAAGAAAAGACTTGTCAATGTGGAAACTGCAAATGTGGTAAAGCATCACAAGATAACATTCTTGAGGGATCTGACCATACCTTTAAAGTCTTGGGATCAGGATGCAAGAAGTGTATAACTTTAGAGGAAAATGTAAAACAAGCTTGTAAAGAAATGAATAAACTCGTCAACATCAAGTATGTAAAAGATTTTTCAGAGATTGCTGCCTATGGCGTGATGCAAACACCGGCTTTGGTTTTAGATGAAGATGTTGTTTCATATGGTAAAGTTTTAACAGTTGACGAGGTAAAAGAAGTTATTGCCGAAAATTTTTAATAGGAAAGACTCACTAGGACTGGGTCTTTTTTTTGTTGTCCTACATAATGTTGGAAAATTTTATTTTCTTTCCTTATTTATGTCGATGAAAACGTTTACTTAAATTTGTATAATGGACACATAAAGATTAATAATCATCAAAGGAGAAATCAAATGACTAACATTAAAACTGTCGGTGTAGTTGGAGCAGGAGCTATGGGTGGCGGAATCGCCAATCTTTTTGCACAAAATGGATATCGCGTTATCCTTCGTGACGTTGAACAACGTTTCATCGACACTGGTATGCAACGCATCACAAAATTTATGGAAGGTAGTGTTAAACGTGGAAAATTAAGTCAAGAAGAAATGGACGAAACAATTGCACGTATTACAACAACTACAGATTTAAAAGATTTTAAAGATGTGGATTTCGTAGTTGAAGCCGTTATTGAACGTATGGATATCAAACAATCAGTATTTAAAGAATTAGAAGGCATTGTTCGTGAAGATGTTATCTTATCAACAAATACTTCTTCTTTATCTATTACTGAAATTGCAAGTGCTTTAAAAAATCCATCGCGTTTTGCAGGAATGCATTTCTTCAATCCAGCCCAAGTAATGAAATTATGTGAAATCATTTATGGATTAGAAACAAGTGATGAAACAATCGCTATCGTTAAAGAACTTGCTGAAAGCATTCGTAAAGAAGTTGTTATTGTTAAAAAAGACGTTCCAGGATTTATTGTAAATCGTATCATGATTCCTCAATTTATTGAAGCGATTAAAGTTCTTGAAGAAGGAATTGCTTCAAAAGAAGATATTGATAAAGCAATGCGTTATGGTTTGAATCATCCAATGGGAGCATTTGAACTACAAGACTATGCAGGTGTTGATATTGGTTACCATGTAATGAATTACTTTGAAAAAGAATTTGGGGATAACCGTTGGACTCCACCAACATTATTGAAAAACATGATTCGTGCTGGTCGTAATGGTAAAAAATCTGGTAAAGGTTTCTACGACTACGATAAAAAATAAATAATACATAAAAAAATCAAACCTAACGGAGGCTATACATAATGGTTAAAGAATCAAGAGCAGATAAATTATTTAATGAAGGTGAAATGTATTTTTCTGATTTATATAATTTTGCAGATGGATTAACTGCAGGGGAAAAAGAAGTCTTAAAAGAATTGGAAGAAGTTTTAAAAAATGATTTAAAACCAGTTCTTGCTGAAAATTGGCATAATGCAACTTTCCCATTAGAGCAATTCAAAAAAGTTATTGATTTACATTTAATGGATGACCCACGTTTACTAGAAGGACGCGAAGATGGTCGTATCTCCGAATTATTTAGAGGATTCCGTGCTTATACTCTTGCAAAAACTGACCCAGTATTAGGAACTTTCTATACTGCAAATGGTGGACTTTTCCATGAATGTGTCCGAATAGGTGGAAGTCAAGAACAAATTGATAAATTAATGCCAGGTGTTTATTCTTGGGAAGGCTTAGGCGTACTCGCTATGACTGAACCAGAACATGGTTCGGATATTGCAGGGGGAATGGCTGCGACTGCAAAACGTGATGGCGACTATTGGATTCTAAATGGTCATAAGAAATGGATTGGTGCAGGAACTCTTGCAAAATGGCATGCATTCTTTGCACGCGACGTTGATGATAATCAAGTTAAATTGTTCTACGTAGAGCGTGAATCTGAAGGGGTAGAAACATTTGTAACACCTGAAAAAGCATTCTTTAGATCAATGCCTAATGCAGAAATTATTTACAAAGATGTTCGAGTTCATGAATCACAACGTGCACAAAATGTGAATTCTTGGAAAGATTGTGCAAGTATTTTACGTAACACACGTTCGGATGTTGCATGGTTATTGGCTGGCGCGACTGCGGGAGCTTTCGAAGCAGCTCTAGCTTACACACGTGAACGTTTACAGTTTGGTAAACCTATTGCAAGCTTCCAACTTATTCAAGAAAAATTAGCACGTATGGCCATGAACGCTCAAGCAACTTTGGCTATCGCTGTTCGTCTAGCTGAACAACAAGAACAAGGTATTTACCGTGAAGAAGCATCATCTATGGCTAAACTGCATAACGGTTTCCGTGCCCGTGAAACAGCAGCCTTGGCTCGTGAAGTTGGTGGTGGAAATGGTATCTTGTTGAAATATGATATTCCAAGATTCTTCGCTGATATCGAAGGTATGTATACATATGAAGGAACTCACGAAGTTAATTCATTAATTATTGGAAGACATTACACTGGAATTTCAGCATTTATTTAAGAAAAGGTTTGAGTCGGGCCTTCGGGTTCGACCAATCTTATGATAAGGAAAGATTAGAAGAGGAAATAAAATGTTACATACTAAAGAAGAAGAAATTGTTATTGTTGGTGCAGCTAGAACTCCTGTTGGAGCATTTCTTGGTGATTTAAAAACTGTACCAGTTGAAGTTCTTGGGGAAGTAGCTTTAAAAGAAGCTGTAAAACGTGCTAACTTGACTGTAAACGATATTGACGAAGTTATTGTCGGTCATGTTACAGGATCACAAACAACAAATAACTTAGGAAATGTTATTGGTATTAATAGTGGTTTACCAGAAACATCAACAGGGATGACTGTAAACCGTATTTGTGGATCAGGTATTCAGTCAGCAGTTTCAGCAACTTTAGAATTACTTCATTCTAATAAAAAAATCATCGCAGCTGGTGGTGCAGAATCACTATCACGTGCACCTTATCAATTACCTGACAGTGCTCGTTACCAAGCTTTCCGTTTAGGTGATGTTAAATTAATTGATGCTAACTTAGAAGGTCACCGTTCTTCATCAGGTCGTGATTCTGGCATTGAACACATGGGAAATACAGCAGAAAATGTTGTTCGTAAATACAATATTTCTCGTGAAAAACAAGATCAATTTGCTTATGAGTCTCAAATGAAAGCATCTCAAGCGATGAATAATGGTCGCTTTGCTCAAGAGATTGTACCAGTTGAAGTTCCAGGACGTAAAGGTAAAGTTACTATTGTTGAAAAAGATGGTCATCCACGTGCAGATACAACCTTAGAAAGCTTAGCTAAACTAAGACCTGCATTTGAGAAAGATGGATCTGTAACTGCAGGTAATGCATCTGGTTTAAATGATGGTGGAGCATTTGAAATCTTCACTACTGAGTCACTTGCAAAAGAAAAAGGCCTTGAAGTAATGGCGCGTGTTGTAGATTATCAAATCTCTGGTTGTGCTCCTGAAACAATGGGACTTGGTCCGGTATTTGCTATTAATGACTTGTTAGAACGCCAAGGAATGGATTTAGTTAAAGATATTGATGTATTAGAAATCAATGAAGCTTTTGCAGGTCAAACAATTGGTTGCCTAATTGAACTTGGAATTGATATGGATACTGACTTCTATCAGAATAAATTTAATCCACACGGTGGTGCAGTTGCTTTAGGACACCCACTTGGTATGTCTGGAGCACGTATTATTACATCACTTCTATATGAATTTAAAAATAACCCTGACAAACGTTACGCTATTGCTTCAGCATGTATCGGTGGCGGACAAGGAATTGCTCTATTGTTAGAAAATGGTTATTACACAGGAAAATAATAGGAGACTGATTATGAATGAAGAATTTAAAGTTGCCGTGATTGGCGCTGGAACAATGGGTTCTGGTATTGCTCAAAAAATTGCTCAAGAAGGAATTACTTGTTATTTAGTTGATGTAAGCCAAGAAGCAGTTGACCGTGGTATGAGTATTATCAAAAGAATGCTTGATCAAGGTAAAGAACGCAAAGTATTTACAGAAACATTTGTAGAAAATACATTAGCTCGTTTAATCCCAACAACAAATTACGAAGATTTAAAATCAGTTGATTTTATCATTGAAGCCGTCTTTGAAGATGAAAAAGTAAAAGCAGATGTTTTAGCTAAACTGGATCAAATTTGTGATGAAAAAACAATTTTAAGTTCAAACACATCAAGTTTCTATATTAAAAACTTGGCTAAAGCCACTAACCGTCCAGACCGTTTTATTGGAATGCACTATTTCTTCCACCCAGCTAAAAACCGTTTATTAGAAATCATTTCGCATGAAGGAACAAGTCCAGAAACTGTCGCAATTGCTAATAAATTCTCTGATATGCATGGTAAAACAGCTATTACTGTTAAAGATGCTCCTGGTTTTGCGGTAAACCGTTTCTTCGTTCCTTGGTTAACTGAAGCTGTTAAACTTTTTGAAGAGGGAGTTGCTAATAAAGCAACAATCGATGCAGCGGCGCGTGCTGCTTTCAAAATTGGTATGGGTCCATTTGCCTTGATGAATGCTACAGGTATCCCAGTAGC
>CAACWJ010000101.1_pt1 | contig 61059 bp, 59 predicted proteins | sample 2275621 | NCBI WGS metagenome assembly CAACWJ01 (sample SAMEA5312456, study PRJEB27640) | indoor metagenome | biome: indoor environment; feature: uncontrolled; material: polymer tiles stone | place: Germany | collected 2014-07-07
CCCAAACAAACAACTATTCGTTTGACAGACCTCTCTTTAGCATCTAAAAATAGTTTTGCCAATCCATAAGAAGAAGCTGTCAGAAAGGTTTCCATGTTAGTCCTGATTTTGTCGATTCCAACAACCTGAGCAACTTCTATAAATGCCGTATCATCTACAAGTAAATAGGGAGCTATTATGTCTCTATTAAGTAAATCAACTGTCTCAACAGGAATAAATTCGCCACCTAAGGCAATCTCTAAGGCTGTTAAACTCCCCTCACCACCATCAGCAATAGCAATTGTTTGTACAGTTGCGTCTTTAAGTACTAATAAAATAGCTGTTTTGCTAGTAAGATTTAATTCACTACTAGTTACCAACTGGGAATATAATCGAATAAGAACTTTCTTTACCATCCGCATCTGTTAACTGGATAACGTAATATTTGGTCTTATTCTTAAAACCAGTTGCAGTTTGTTTATAATTGTAATCTTCACCATCATACTTAACTTTTTTATCCCTGAAATTCAGCTTGTGAACTTGTTTTGTCGCATCAGTTGCTTCCCAAGCCCCTTGAAATTTATCTGATCCTTTGCATGCTGACAGACCAAAGACTGTTAGGATTGCCAGTAAAACTAAGAGCCACTTTATATTTCTCTCAAATTCAAATATTGGTCCCTACCATCAAAAGGTAATAGGGCGATGACACTGAATTCACTGACATCTTTGGAATCAACATATAATTCAAGTATTTTTACTCGACTATTACGTTCACAAGGTATCTTCCTTTTCAGTTGAATTTACAGACAGGGTGAGTTCACTAGAAGAGACTTCAAGTCAAAGATTTCTCTTCATTTAACAAAATTAACTAACAATCAATATATGGTTTTTTTGGAACAAATGTTGCTTAATAATTTTTCTTTTTTAAAAAATATTCAGTCTTATTGGAACATAACTAATATTGTTCTGGTCCATGATCAATTACATTGGTTTAAATGTGTTCTTTTTCACATATTTAATTGTTGTATGCGTTTACATTTGGTACAATAGGATTGAATATTTATACAGGAGGTGTATTATGACAACCATCGGGCATTATAAAAACGAGGATATTAATTTACAAAATTCCCACTTTTCATCTTGCAAAACAATTATAGAAACTGCTTTTTATGGTAATAATGTACAAGTTATCAATTCTATAAAAGAAGCTTATCAGTTAGCTGCTGCTGCTCCAAATACAATTGTTCTGGATCAGAAGATTAAACATGCTAAGGACTTAGAACTGGATGAAGATACGCATGTCATTGTCGCAAATGGTGGTGCTGTTGTTGGTCGAACTGCAAAAGCTCGACGTATAAAAGGTCAAGAACCTAACGAAGATAAAAATATTGAAGCTCTACTAAGAGAGGATATTTACCAATCAAGCTTCAAACCATTTATTTCAGCTCAGTCTGTAGTTGGTCTAGATAAACAGTTTATGATTGAAGCTCATATTATGATGCCTAAACAGGAAATCAATAACATGTACTCTTGGCTTCTTAATTTCCAAATTCTTAATGATAATTATCAAGCACTTCTTGAGCAGTCTTTTACATATGACGAAAATGATATTTTTATCTATTTCAATCCTGATTGGAAACATGATAATTACCCAGATGGATTAGCATATTTTGATACAAAACAGAATGTCGCTGCTATTTTGGGCATGAATTATTTTGGTGAAATCAAAAAAGGGACTTTAACCTTAGCTTGGGCAACTGCTGCACGAAATAATTACGTCGCTTGTCATGGAGGTCTTAAAGAATTTAGAAAAGATGGTGAGCTTTATGTAGCTTCTTTCTTTGGCTTATCGGGATCAGGTAAATCAACATTAACCCATGCAAAACATGATAATAAATATGAAATTCAAGTACTTCATGATGATGCCTTTGTCATTTCTACTAAGGATGGTTCTGCGGTAGCTCTGGAACCGGCTTACTTTGATAAAACTAATGATTATCCAGTGGGTCATCCTGAGCAAGATTATTTCTTAACTGTCCAAAACTGTGGAGTCACTTTAAATGAATCAGGAGAACGTGTTTTGGTGACTGAGGATATCCGAAATGGAAACGGTCGAACGATCAAATCTCGTTATTCAACTCCAGACCGAGTTGATGTCATTCATGAACCTATTTCAGCCATTTTTTGGATAATGAAAGATGAATCTCTCCCTCCACTTGTTAAAATTAGTGATCCGACACTTGCTTCAGCATTTGGTTGTACTCTTATGACAAAACGTTCTAATGCAGAAAATACTAGCGGCGATTTAGGAAAACTGGTCATTGAACCGTATGCTAATCCATTCCGGATTTATCCATTAATTGAAGATTTTGAGAAATTCCATGACTTGTTTGCCTCAGGCGTTGAAGCCTATATCATCAACACTGGATCTTATTTGAATACTAAAATCAGTAAGGAGATTTCCTTATCTTGTATTGAGAAACTAGTAGATGGTGATGCAATGTTTAAAGATTTTGCGCATCTACCAGAGTTCTCCTATCTAGACATAGCAGATTTTAAAGTCGACGAGAATGATACTCATTACTTAGCTTTATTAAAAGATCGCATGGCCTTTCGATTGGATTATTTAAAAGAATTTCAGACTTCAGAAAAAGATAATTCATTATTAGCAGACAGCATCTCCAAATTAGAAACTATTATTGAGCAATTAACTTAAAATCAAAAAAACTTAGGTAGTTATACTACCTAAGTTTTTTTAGTCAATGTCAATTGTGACCTGAACTTCTTGGAATGGTACATCGTAGAATGGATCTTCTCGACGTCCCAAGAAATCCTTAGCCTGATTTGGGAAAGAAGCATAACTTAATACATCTTCTTCCGATTTAGCATATTGGGCAATTTCTTCACGTAATTTTGGTAATTGCGGCTCAATCAAATCAGCTGGTCTGATTGTCATGACTTCTTCCTCACCAATAATTTTTTCTTTTATTCCCTCAGCTAGTGGTGCCGGTGGTCTACCATATAAGCCACGAACATAATCTTTAATTTCATTAGGAACGATTTTATAACGCTCACCTGAAATGACATTCATTAGGGCTTGTGTACCGACCATTTGAGAAAGTGGTGTTACTAATGGTGGATAGCCAAGGTCTGCACGCACACGTGGTACCTCTGCTAAAACTTCTTCATATTTATCATCTAATCCCTGTTCAGATAATTGACTAAGGAGATTCGATAACATTCCACCAGGAACCTGATAAATCAAGGTTTTAGGTTCAATATCTTTTACCTTTGGATTAAGTAAACCTTCTGAACGGAAATGATCACGAACAGTATTAAGGTGGCTAGCAACTTTCTCAACTTCTTTCAGATTAAGTCCAGTTTCAAATCCTAAATCTTCAAGACCCATAACAACAGATTCAGTTGCCGGCTGACTGGTGCCTCCTGCAAAAGAAGATACTGCTGTATCAATGATATCTGCACCTGCCTCAGCTACTTTTAAATAAGTCATTTCTGAAATTCCACCCGTTGCATGTGTATGAATTTCTAAGGGGAGATCAATTCTTGCTTTAATTCCTTTAACCAAGTCATAGCCGGTTTGTGGTGTTAAAACACCTGCCATATCTTTGATACAGATAGAATCTGCACCCAATTTAGCATATTCTTCTGCCAAATGGACAAAATAATCTACAGTATGGACAGGACTAGTTGTATAAGATATTGCAACTTGTGCATGGCCACCAAATTCTTTAGTTGCTGCTACTGCAGTTTGTAGGTTTCTTGGATCGTTCAAAGCATCAAATATACGGATAATATCAATCCCATTCTCAATTGATTTTTGAACAAATTCACGAACTACGTCATCTGCATAATTACGGTAACCAAGAATATTTTGTCCTCGTAATAACATTTGTAGTTTTGTATGTTTGACGGCATTACGTATCGTACGTAATCTTTCCCATGGATCTTCATTTAAGTAGCGCAAACATGAATCAAATGTTGCACCGCCCCAAACTTCAAGAGCATGGTAGCCGGCATTATCTAGTTGTTCTAAAACAGGTAACATTTGTTCTGTTGTCATCCGAGTGGCAATTTGACTTTGTTGCCCATCTCTTAGAACAGTTTCCGTAATACGGATTTTTGCCATTTCATTCCTCCTTTAAGTTAGTCAAGAAAGGCTCAAGCATTGCGGCAATTTTTTCTTGCATCTCTAAGACAGTATGTTTTCGCGAACGACCACAAGTCTTAGCGTCAGCAGAACAGATAAAACATTGCCTTGCTTCATATCCTAAATCTTTCCGACTGATTGGTACCAGGTGGCCCTCATTCCACCAAAGCACATCAAGATCCATCAATCTTCCAATCGGACTAGCCGTTTCAATAACGATCATTTTTTCTTTTAATTGCTGAGCACTTAAGTCAGTTAGACAATAATATTCCGGACCAGTTTTTTGAAAGACTGTTTTTTCAAAGCCAATGGCTTGAGAGCCTAAGCTATTTTGGATTTGATTAACTACTGTTAGAAATGCTTTTTCTAACAAGTCAGAGCTCTTAACAGCTCCTGGAATATTCATTGTCACTGACAAAAGACTCTGATTGGGATGGTCTTGTAGAAGTGTATACTGTCTATAACTTCTAATTTCACGCGCCCTTAACATGTCATCTAAACAAACAATTTCCCCATTAAATAAGATGTCCTTAGACATTACGGACCACGTCAATTATACTGCCATCACGATATTCAATTAAGGCAACAACCTTATCACCATATTCGATATCATCTGGTTGTCCAACAATTGAATAAGCTTTTTCTTTTAATTCTGCCACAGTAAATTGGGGAACTTTTAATGATTTAAAATGCTCAACTAAGTCAGGACGGTTTGGATTGATTGCAATACCAACTTCTGTTACGATAACGTCGACACTTGTACCAGGAGTGATAACAGTATTAACTTTATCAACAAAGGTTGGAATGCGTCCACGAACAAGTGGTGAAATAACTAAACTCATTTTGGCAGCAAAAGCTGTATCACAATGTCCACCTGATGCTCCACGAATAACACCATCAGAACCTGTCATAACATTAACATTAAAGTCTGTATCAACTTCTAATGCTGATAAAACACAGGTATCTAATTGATTGATTACAGAGCCTTTACTCAATGGTGAGGCATACATGTTGGCATCAATTTCATAATGCTGACTATTTTTATCTAAGGAAATTGCTGATGGATGGTCAAAGTCCTGAACGTCAAGAATCTTTTCAACCAGGCCTTCCTCAAGTAATTCAACCATTGCGTTGGTAATTCCACCAAGTGCAAAACTTGCAGTAATACCGTCTTTAATCATTTGTTCACGTATGTAACGTGTTACAGCTAGAGATGCACCACCAGTTCCTGTTTGGAAAGAAAATCCTTCCTTGTAATATGGTGAATTAGTTATCACCTCAGAAGCATATTGAGCAATCAAGAGTTCTTTCGGATTTTTTGTAAAACGTGTTGCACCTTTTGCTATGCCATCTGGATCCCCTATTTCATCGACAACAACTACATAATCAACATCCGTTTGTGGAATTGAAATTGGAGTGTTAGGATATGGCATCAAGGTATCTGTGATAATAACCACCTGATCAGCATATTTAGCATCAATCATAGCATAACCTAAAGAACCACAAGTTGCTTTCCCTTTAGTACCATTAGCATTTCCATAAGCATCCGAACTTGGCGCACCTAAGAATGCAACGTCGATATGCACATCCCCAGCTGCGATAGCACGCGCACGACCACCATGTGAACGGATAACTACAGGATTTTCCATGATTCCGGCTGAAATTGCAGCTCCTACTTTATCGCGTAATCCTGAAGAAGTAATATTTGTTACGACACCATTTTTAATATGATCAATTAGTGGTTCATGCACATTTGCAATTGAACTTGGCGCAATTGAGATATTTTTAATACCCATTGCAGCAATTTCTGCAAGAACCATATTCATAACGTAATCACCTTCACGGAAGTGATGGTGAAAAGAGATTGTCATACCATCTTTCAAACCGGTTTTTTCAATCACTTCACGAATTGATGATACTAACTTCTCATCACGTGGTTTAACTGGTTTAATGAGACGACTTGCTTCATTATATTCTTTTACATTTGCTAATTCACCGTCAAATACGCCGTATTGTTCAGCATATTTTTGAGGAATGTCACGTTTCACCTTATTTTCAACCATTATAAATCCTCCTCAGTCATTAGCCCTGCTGCTTTGGCTAACATAATGACACGCTCTGCACGTTCAACAATTGGTTTATCAACCATTTTCCCTTTAAGAGATATGACACCAGATCCTTTGCTTTCAGCTTCACGAATGGCCCAAATAACTTCTTTAGCATTCTGAATTTCTTTTTCGCTTGGTGCATAAATCTCATTTACTAGTGGAATTTGTCGAGGATTGATAACTGATTTACCATCAAATCCTAATTGCTTAATCAGTTTCACTTCATTTTGGAAACCTTCTGGATTATTGACATCAGAATATACGGTATCAATCGCTGCTATACCAGCTGCGCGAGCTGCATGGAGAATCATGCTTCTTGCAAAGAATAATTCTTGTCCATCGGGGTAACGACGCGTTTTCATATTTGTAACATAGTCCTCAGCACCTAATGCAATGCCAATTAATCGGTTTGAAGCTTTTGCGATTTCCCTTGCATTAAGTACACCTTCAGCTGATTCAATGGCTGCCATCATTTTGGTGCGACCAATTTCAATCCCATTTTCACGTTCAACACGTTCAATTACAGCCTCTACATCTATGATATCTTGTGCTGTTTCTGTTTTTGGAAGACGGACAACGTTAACGCCCGCTAGGACAACAGCTTCAATATCTAGCGCCCCAACAGTATCAAGTCCGTTAACACGAACTACAGTTTCGACATTGCTATAATCAAAGGTCTTTAATGCAAAGTGAACCAAGGTTCTAGAAGTATCTTTTTCTTTTAAAGACACTGAATCTTCCAAGTCAAACATGATTGAATCCGCACCATAAAGGGGGGCATCACGTAACATGGCTGCATTAGCCCCAGGGACAAACATCATTGTTCTTCTTAAACGTTCCATGAGTCAATCTCCTTCCAATCATATTGATCAAGTCCTACAGCACGATGAACTGCAGCAATTGTTCGAGCTTGTACAGTGCAATCTAATGCACCTTTATCTACTGCGTGGATTCCAATATTTTCAACTTGTAAATTTTTTACTGTTTCTTCAATTACTTGACGAATACGACGACCGAATTGTTTTTCAACACTACTTTCTAAATCAATCTGGATGCCATTGGTAGCAGGACTAACTGTCACCATGATATCACTAGATTCTAGGCTTCCTGCTACGGCAGTTTGCTTAATTTCCATAATTTCACCTCATTATTTATTCAGTAGGCGGCACTGTCTTGAAATTAAGATGTGTCGTCTCTTGTTACACAAATTTATTTTTCGGCAGGTAATACTTTGATAAGAATTTCTGCTACTGCATACAAAATTCCTAATACAATAAAGACTCCAGCCATACCAAGACCCATTAGTTCAAAGGCCATGGTTAAATGTTCCATATTCATAATTGTTCTCAACTTCCTTTTTATTAACTAAAGAATGCAAGTAAGAGTCCACCAGCAATAACTGAAGCAATCTGTCCTGAAACGTTAGCTCCAACTGCATACATTAAGATAAAGTTTTGTGGATCTTCATCCGTTGCCATTTTTTGAATAACACGACTAGACATCGGAAAGGCAGAGATACCTGCCGCACCAATCATCGGATTAATTTTTTCCTTACGGAAAATATTCAGCATCTTAGCAAACATAACACCACCAATTGAGTCCATAATAAAGGCAACTAGACCAAATAAGATAATCATCAATGTCTGGAAGTTTAAGAATAACTCAGCTTGCATTTTAACAGAGATAGTTAAACCTAGGAGAATCGATACAATATTTACCAATTCATTTTGTGCTGTTAATGATAAGCGATCCAATACACCACACTCTCGTAGTAGGTTACCAAACATTAAGAAACCAACAAGTGGTAAAGAAATTGGGGCAATAAATCCTGCTACAAAAGTAATAACGATTGGGAATAAAATTTTTGTTAATTTTGAGACGCTCTCAGCTTTATAATGCATTCTGATTTGACGTTCTTTTTTAGTTGTTACTAATTTAATCGCAAATGGTTGAATAATAGGAACCAAAGCCATATATGAATAGGCTGCTACTGTAATTGGTCCTAATAATTTAGGTGCCAACTGATTAGCTACAAAAATTGATGTTGGTCCATCAGCTGCACCAATGATCCCAATTGAGGCAGCCTCTTTAATATCAAAACCTGCCATAACAGCTATAACGACAACAAAGAAAATCCCGAACTGAGCAGCTGCTCCAAAAAGTAACATGAATGGATTTTGTAATAATGGACCAAAGTCTATCATTGCACCTATTCCAATAAAAATTAGTAATGGAAATAATTCTGTACCAATACCAAAATTGAATAGTACGTCAAAGACACCTTCTTGCTCAACTCCATTGACAACTTGAGTTAGGACCCCAGTACCAGGAAAGTTTACTAAGATTGTTCCTAATCCCATTGGTACGAGTAGCGTTGGCTCATACTCTTTTTTTATACCTAAATACATTAACACGCCACCAATAATCATCATCACAACTTGTGGGATGGTAATTGATGTAATTCCTTGAATTAAAGTTTCCACTTGATACTTCCTTCCATAAAATAATTATTAGTTAATTGTAATTAAACCATCTCCGGCATTAACGACTTGCCCTTGAGAGACATGAATAGCTGCTACTGTTCCACCTTTACTTGCGACAATCTCATTTTCCATTTTCATAGCTTCTAAAATCATAAGTGGTTGATTTTCTGATACTGTATCACCAACATTAACTAATGTTCTTAAAATAGTTCCCGGCATTGGTGATGGCATTGCATCTCCACCTGCAGGCGCTGAAGCAGCTGGACTTGGTGCTGGTGCTGGAGTTTCTACAGCTGACTCGACAGGTGCAGCCGGAGCTACAGGTCCTGGTGCTGGTGCTGGTACTGGAGTGCCACCAATTTCTTCCATTTCAACTAAGTATTCTTTTCCATCAATAGAAATTTTAAATTTACGTAACATGTGTCATTTCTCCTTTTTAATTTGTTTTCCGATAAACTGTTTTTATCTTAAATTTGCTGTCAATAACATCTGCGGCTGCTAAACTAGAAGCAATTAGTGAAACATGTAAAACTTCTGGATTTCGCTGCATAATTTTTTTAACGACAAATTTACTCTCAGGTCGATCACCTGCGGCAATAGCAGTGGCAATTAGACTAACTAAAGAATAGTCTTCTTCATTAACTGGAATGAAAGCTGGTAATTTTTCCCATTCCTTTTCAATTTGTTCGGTCTCTCCTTTATCAACAGTGTTAATAGGAATTTCCTTTTCTTCTGACTTACCAAATAGTCGCTGAAATAATCCCATAGGTTCCTCCTTTCCTAGTCATCGTATCGAAACTATCTGTTCGCTTAATATTATTATAATATGTAATTTCCTAATTTAATGGCTTTTTATTGTTCTTTCATCACAAAAAGAATATTTTTACAGAACTTTATATGAAATAAATAGAAAATTAGAGATTTTGTTTTTTTAGTGTTCTTTATCACAAAACATCTATCTTTTTTAAACGCTTTCATTTACACTAAAAATGTATTATTTTTCAGAAAATAAAAATATTTGCATTATTATTTGTATGAGTTTCATTATTAAATCGTTTACTAAATAATTTTATATAAAGGAGAGGAACATATGTTACTCACAATATTGGCTTATGCCATGATCGCCATTTTCATGTATGTCGTAATGACCAAGAAAATGTCACCCTTATCTGCTTTGGTAATGATTCCTTTAGTGTTTGCAGTCATTGCAATCCTAACAGGTTCAGCTGACTTAACTGCAGATGCAGCTTTCGTTGAATCACTAGGCGGTGATAAAATTGCCAATAATTTCACAGCTATTGGCCCAATGGTTATGTATGGAATTAGTCAAACAGCCAAAACAGGTATTATGTTACTGTTTGCTATTCTATATTTCTCAATCATGTTAGATACAGGTCTATTTGATCCAATTACTGCAAAAATGATTCGCTTTGCAAAAGGTGATCCAATGAAAGTCTTGATGGCTACTGCTATTGTTTCTGCCGCTGTATCAATGAATGGTGACGGTACAACAACAACCCTTATTGTTGTGTCTGCTTTCTTACCAATCTACCAAAAGCTCAACATGAAAGTCATGAACTTAGGTGTTTTGATTATTTTACAAAACACCATCATGAACCTTCTTCCATGGGGTGGACCTACTGCACGTGCTATGTCAGTTCTAAATGTTGGATCAGAAATCCTTGGGTATTTAGCACCAGGTATGGTATTGTCACTTCTATATGTTATCTTCTTTGTTGCAAGAAGCATGGGTAAAAAAGAACGCCAACGACTTGGAGTTAAAGAGTTATCTGAGGCAGAATTAGCAGAACTGACCGCTGTTGCTGATAGTGAAAAAGATTCGATTAAAAGACCTAATCTCTTCCTTTTCAATGGTATCTTAACTATCGTACTTATTGCATGGTTAGTCGCAGGCTCATTTATTGAATCAATTGCTATTCCATCACTTCTTCTGTTTGCAGTAGGTACAATTATCGCCTTAATGGTTAACTACCCTAATTTAAAAGATCAATCAAAACGTATTGGTGACAATGCTGGCGATGCTGTTCAGGTCGTAATTCTAGTCTTTGCTGCTGGTATCTTTATGGGGCTCTTCCAAGGGTCTGGAATGGCAAATGCCTTAGCACAAAGCTTTACAACTATCATTCCTAAACAATTAGGCGGATTCTGGGGCATAATTATTGCCTTACTATCAGCACCTGGTACCTTCTTCTTATCAAATGATGGTTTCTATTATGGTATTATGCCAGTACTTGCTCAGGCAGGTGCACGTTATGGCTTCGACAACATGTCAATGGCCTTAGCATCACTTATGGGACAAGCATTCCACTTACTAAGTCCTTTAGTAGCTTTCGTTTACCTCCTTCTTCGTTTAACAGGCTTAGATATGGGTGAATGGCAAAAAACAGCTGGTAAATATGCTCTAGGTATATTTATTATCTTCATTGTAACTATTGTCTTAATGGGCCATATGCCAATCTATATTCCTCAATAATCACTTATTGTATATATAAGGTTATGTCCATGGACATAACCTTTTTATTTTAAACTATTACATAATAATAATATATTGTTGGGATTCTATTATATCTTTATCATTTTTTTAGATATAATAGAAAAAACAGACTTTAAGGAGCTCCAATGAATCCGATTACCGAAGTAGTAAAACATAATTTAGAACTCTCACAAAATAAACCATTAAAAATTGCCTTATATGAAGCCTTCAAAAAGACCATTGTACTAAGGGAGATTCCAGCTGGAACCCGTATCAATGAAAAAGAGTTTTCAACTGAATTAAATATCAGTAGAACTCCTATTCGGTATGCCTTGAGTGCACTTGAGGAAGAAAAACTCGTTGAACATTTGCCTAATAAAGGTATTATTGTTAAAGGAGTCAGCCTTGATGATGCACATGAGATATTTGAAATTCGAAAAGCACTTGATACCTTGGCATCGACAACTGCAATGAATAAAATGTCCATTGAAGATTTTGAAGAAATGCGCCAACTCTTAAATACATGTGAAGGCTACTTAGTTCAAGACCAAGTTGATAAAGTCCTCGATAATTTCAATGATTTTAATAACTTAATTTATGAAAAAAGCCAAATGCTTCGTCTAAAAGAAATTGTTTCTGAATTGCAGGCTTACTTACTCTATTTTCGTCGTATCTCTATCTCATCAGTTGAGAGACGACGCAAAGCACTAGATGAACATTGGATGATTTATCGTGGTATGAAAAATAAAGATTACCAACAAGTTAATTTAATTACACATGAACACCTCAATAATTCTTTAGATTTTATTGTTCAAGATTTGGAAGGTAGAACAGATGCTTGATGCCCCATTGCTTTATTTTAGCCAGGCTGCTAGTAAAGCACTCTTATATGAAGTGACCTTAACTCCAAAGCCAGGATTAGTTGATTGTGCCAATGATGGTTCCCACTCCGATATGACCCTTGCAACTTTTATTGATTCAACTGCCGTATTAACCGCTCACTTCTATCGGTATATCAAAATTGGTTTTGATAATTTTAGACAAGACCCACAGATAATTTTCAACTTGCTTAGAGAGGAAGGTATTGAAGCTGAACGTTCAATGTTTGACGCCACTAATGGTATCAATACCCACAAAGGTGTAAACTTTTCCTTTGCATTAATTTTAGGAGCAACAGGTGCTTATCTGGCACAAAATCCTAACAAAAAATTAAAAGATTCCTTTACAGCTGATGATACCAGAGCTATTTGTCAACTGATAGTTCCAATGACAAGCCACCTGATCGCAAATGACTTGCAAAATTTAGCAGAAAAAGAACAATTAACATATGGAGAGAAACTCTACCTTAATTATGGTATCAAAGGTCCCAGAGGCGAGGCTGCAGAAGGGTATCCAAGCCTAACAAAAAATGCCCTCCCCTACTTACGAAACCATGCTAATTCAACATCAGATAAACGTTTTTTACAACTAAAACTGCTCCTCCACTTGATGACTTTTGTTGAAGATGCTAATCTTATTCATCGCGGAGGAATTGGTGCCCTAAGAACCGTCCAGAAAGAAGCTAAAGAGTTAAAGGACAAGAACTTAGCATCACCTGACCTGTGTAAGCAATTATCCGACTACAACGACCATTTAGTTCAGTTACACTTAAGCCCCGGTGGCAGCGCAGATCTATTTGCACTTAGTCTTTATTTTGCATTCCTAGAGAAAATAATATAAAAAATGACTTAATTATAAGTCATTTTTTATATAAACAAGGTAATTAATTTAATAATAAGAGGCATAATAATCACAGTATAAAGTGTTCGACTGATTTGAATTCCAGCAATTTTAGGCATATCTCCACCTAATTCACCAGCCAGTAGTGAGATATCCGTTGCCCCTGCAGGGGATGAAGCAAACAAAGCTGACTGAATATCTAAAAAACCACGCTTATACATAATATATCCAAAGACACCATTTATTATCATATAACTGGATAATAAAAGAATTATTGGAATAATGAGATGAATCATTTGTAAGAAACTTTCGTGGGTGAAATTACATCCAATTAAAGAACCCGCACATATCTGCGCAATATATCTGATATAGGGATGTAGTTGTTTTGTATCTCGCTTTACCTTCAGAGCTGATGAAAAAAGCAAAGAGATAATGAGGGCCCCTACTGGTAATCCACTCCATTCGCCAATCAGACCGCCAATTGTCGAAATCACCAAGATTAGCAAATCATTGGTTAGTCTATTCTGCTTGCGTAAGCTTAGTTCCTTCACTTCTTTGATAGATTCATTTTGTTGTCTTGGGATTTGTCGCAATTCCGGTGCAAAACGATTCGTAATAAAACCAACCCAATTGGGTAAAATAAGTAATATCCCGACTAATCTGACGGTTTGCATAGTAGCCACAGTGTCCGCTTTCGCTCCCATATCAATTGCCATTAACGAGACGTCAACAATCCCCCCAGGTAGACAAGAAAGAAAAGCTGTGACAGCATCCATTTTGAAAAATACTATCAAAATGGTCCCAAGAACCAACATATTTAACGTAAAAAGAGTCATTAATCCAGCAATAGCTTTACCTAATTTGGGTAGATTGAGAAAATCTTCTTTACTCACATTCTGCCCAATATAAGCACCACTGATTATCTGGGCAAAGAGCTTCATCGAATGGACTGTTCCCATCTGACCTGTTGTAACAGACAAGAGGGCTACTGCTAACATACTCCCAATCATAAAAGGTGCTGGAATGGTCAACTTCTTGGCTATCATTCCGCCGAGCAAACCAACTGTGACTGTATAAAATACTATAACCATTTTTCCCTTTCTACTTTTTTCATGACATTTACAATAGTAACAGTATACACCAATGCATCCTAAAAACCTAGCTCATTATTTTGACTATTACTGGGCAATCAAAAGAAAATATGAATTTCCACTTATAACTCCTTATATTATCATAAAGAAGTAAAATGTTCTTTTACTGTTTTTATAGTTCTCATTTATGATTCGACATGTTTTTTTATTTTTAGATGTGTATAATTAAGATATAAGTTGTCTATATTTAAATAGACTTAGTCAATTTAAGCTATCAAGGAAAGGAACTCCGATGCCACATTTTACTGTTTCACAAATTTTTACTTTTGATAAAGTAAACCAAGCAAAAGTAACTCAATTACTTGAAGATGCTGGTATAAAACGTGATGCCAATCTTGATTACACTTGTGGTATTTTTGAAGAGGATGGAACCCTAATTGCCACGGGAAGTTTGTTTGTAAATACATTACGCTGTTTCGCTGTATGTAAAAGGTATACCGGTGAAGGCCTCCTAAACCAAATAATAACACATTTAATATCCGTTCAGTTTGAGAGAGGTAACACACATTTATTTGTATACACCAAACCCGAATCCAGCAAATTTTTTAAAGACTTGGGCTTCTATCCTATTGCCGAAATTCCAAATTTAGTTACTTTTATGGAGAATCGCCGAGCAGGTTTTAGTGATTACCTCAAAAAACTAGTAGCAGATGACAACAGAAACATTACTGATGCTGCCGCTATTGTTATGAATGCTAATCCTTTTACCTTAGGACATTTACACCTGATAGAAAAAGCGGCCCGTGAGAACCAAGTAGTCCATCTATTTTTGGTGAGCGAAGACACAAGCTTAGTTCCCTTTGAAGTTCGCAAAGCACTTATCTTAGCAGGTACAAGTCACCTGACGAATATTATTTACCATGAAACAGGCTCTTATATCATTAGTCAATCCACCTTTCCTTCGTATTTCCAGAAGGACAGCGAAAGTATCATAAAAAGCCAAGCTGAAGTCGACCTTAGCATCTTCACCAAAATTGCCAAGACACTCGGCATCACTAAGCGATATGTTGGTGAGGAGCCAAATAGTCTAGTAACTAATATCTACAATCAGGCTATGCAAGAAAAACTCCCTCAAATGGGTATTGATTGTATAGTTATCCCTAGACTAAGTATTGATGGCGAGATTGTTAGTGCTTCAACTGTTCGACAACTGATAAAAGAAGATAATCTAGAAGCTATTAAAAAATTTGTTCCTGAAAGTACTTATCAGTATTTTAAATCAAACCAAGCAAGTGAGATTATTCGTAACATTCAACATGAGACCAATGTTATCCATTATTAAGAATTAAAAACACCATTTTCAACTTCACAGGATTGAAAATGGTGCTTTATTACTAAATAACCTATAAAGGATTAACATAAATTAGGAGGATTTCTTACTTTCAAAAAAGTAATGAAAAAAGGTTTGTAAACTATGGAAATTAAAGATATTGAATATGTCAAAGCAATCCTAGATAAGGGAAGTGTCACTAAAGCAGCTGAAGCACTCTATATCACTCAGCCCTCATTGAGTACTTACTTAAAGAACATGAATAGTAGACTTGGCTTTGACGTTTTTGTGCAACATGGTAAAAAATTTGAACTAAGCTATTTGGGAGAAGAATTCCTAAAATACGGTCTTGAGATATTAAAAATAAAAGGAGATTTTGAAGATCGTCTCCAGATTATCCAAAACAATCAATTTGGTCGCTTAAAAATTGCAATTCCTCTTCTAAGAAGTTCTTATCTAGTACCTGTCTTACTTCCAAAATTTAAAAAACTATACCCAAATGTAGAAATTATATTGAATGAATCATCATCCGCAAAATTTACACAACTATTAGAGAACGGAGATGTTGATATTGCTCTGATGAATCGTATTGAAACAAATCAATATCTACATAGTGAACAAATAAAAGCTGAAGAAATGCTTATTGCTTTGCCAACAAAGCACTCCCTTTGTAAAAAAATTGCAAATAATCACAATCAAAATTTTCCAATTATGGATCTTAATCTACTAGAAAACGAACTCTTTATCCTACATCAACCTGACCAATTTTCTCGACAAGTATCAGATCAAATTTTTGCTATGCACCATTTCAAGCCTAAACATGTACTTGCAACAAGAAATATTGAAACAGCTTCAAATCTTGTTGCAAATAATTTAGGAGTTTGTTTTATCAATAGTAGTCATTCAAAACACATTATGATGACTGACAAGATTACATTTTTTTCTTTAAAAATTCCATTTTATGTTGATTTAATTGTTGCCTATCGTAAGCATCGTCAATTACCAACCTATGCTCAAGCATTTATTGATATCTGTAAAAAATCAATCTAAATAGGAATTGCACCAGTAAGAATTGCTACTGTTAATTGTAAAGCAAAACTAATAAAGCCCCATTTGAGATATTCTTTTTGATAGTCAACAAAACTTACTTCAGTTCGGTCAACCAAGACATAAAGGAAGGCTACTAGTGGACTAGCAAAACGAATAGCTTGACCCATAAGAGAGGCCACACCAATCTCAACCGGTGTTGCACCATAACTATAAGCGATTGGTGCAATTACTGGTAAAATCCCGAAGTAGAAGGCATCGTTTGGTAAAAAGAATAGTCCAGGTAAAGAAATTAACGCTAAAATTAATGGAATATAGCCACCAAGACTTTCAGGAATCATGGAAACTAACTGTGTCGCAATGGCACTACTCATTCCTGATCCATTTAAAATACCCATGATTACACCAGCACCAAATACAAGAGAAACTGGTCCTAATGCCTCTGCTCCATTTGCAAGAAGTCGTGAGTTTTGTAAATTTAAATCTTTATAGTTAACCATCAAGGCAATTCCCGTTCCTATTAAGAAAAGGATCCCTCCGTTAATCACATCCATGATTAAGAGAACCATAATGGCAATTGTTAGTGCCAAGTTAAATACGATTAGTTTAGGTCGTTTGTAGTCAATATTATTTAATGTCACATCATCAATAATGTGTTTGGTTTCGTCCTCAGAGAGAATACCCATCCCTTTTTTATAACCAAGTCTTTTTCTTTCTTTTTTTCCATAAGTATAAGCTTGGAAAATACAAAGTAAAGCGGCCGCAAACATTCCTGGCAAGACTGGAAGGAGGAATTCTTTTGGTCCTATATTTAAAACTGGCATCGCACGCGCCATTGGTCCACTCCATGGAACCAAGTTCATTACAGAATTACCAAACCCAATAATAGCTGCTAAGTAAATCTGTTTCATTCCCATTTTTTTATACATCAATAACATGGCAGCAGTTACAATCAAAACTGTAGTTGTACCATCACCATCAAGTGAAACAGCTAAAGTGATTAATGCTGACGCAATGGTGATTTTCATCGGGTCACCTTTTGCCCATTTAATCATGTATACAGCTAAGGGATCAAAAAGACCAACATCTAACATTACTGAGAAATATAAAATAGCAAATAATAGCAAAGTGATTGTCGGTGCAACCCCGGCTGTTATTTTCCCAGCATCACCTGCTTTAAAGTAGAGTCCTTCAAAAATCCATTTAAAGGCATCTAAAATTGGTGTATTTGTAGCAATGGCTGCTATGATACCAAATACTACTGGTACTAGAACTAAACCATTAAATGGCGTCACCTTTTTAGTCAGTAACAAGACCATAAAGGTGAGAATCATAAGATAACCTAATATTGCGAGCATAAATTATGCCTCCTCGATGTATGCAGTACCAACCATCAACTTACGAGCAGTTCTGTAGCTGGAAACTGATTCTATAGTTGTATTTTTATTTTCTGTTTTTGTTTTGATTGAAACAGTAATCATGCCACTGCTATGACCAATTTCCAAAACTTGTCCACTCCTACTTGTTTCTTCAAGTAATTCGTGTACAAGTGTCCCTTTAATTTGATAAGCCGCACCAGTACATAAAGCTCCTGTTAGAGCAATAGACTTGTGTGCTTTTTGCATACTCATCATTCTTACACTTAAATCATAATCTGATGCCAAAATTTCATGGCCTTCGGTAGAATGATAATCTTGGGCTTCTGAAATAATTGTCATTTTGGGAACACCGGGTGTGACAGTGGCACTGATTTTATAATCATCTATAATCCCCATTAATACTGCAGCTTTACCACGAATTTCTTCAAGTTTAGCTAATAAAACAGGATCACTATCAATTTCTTCAGGCGTCTCTGTTCCAATCAATTTTATTTCATCAGATTTCAAATATACTAATGGATTAGCTGCATCAACGATTGATACTGTCACAGTTTGTCCATCTTCCAATGTGATGTGATCTTTTACGTTACCAGTTGGTAATATGTTACCTGAAAAAGCACCTGATGGATCTAAAAACTCTAATTCAATTTTTAATCCCTTACCTGGTACCCCAGAAATCTCAAAATCTCCTTCGTAAGTCAGTTTGCCATTTGGTGTCGGAATGTACTCATTTATCACTTTTTTCGTATTTGTATTATACACTCTTACTTTAGTTATTGGAGTAGAAATGGATACCAAATCATTTTCAATGGCATAAATACCAACTGCTGAAGAGATATTCCCGCAGTTTCCTGAATAGGAAACCACAGGTTTATCAACAGAAACTTGAGCGAAAGTATAATTGACGTCCCAATCTTCTTTTTCTTCTTTTGAAATAATTGCCACTTTGCTTGTAGTAGACACAGCGCCACCTAGTCCATTTATTTGTCTAGTATCTGGACTACCCATCAATTTTAATAAAATCAGATTCCGCTCTTCCAAGTTTTCAGGAAGAAGGGATTCATTGATAAACAGACCTTTACTGGTTCCACCTCTATAAATACTTACAGGTATTTCTCTTAACATAGTGTTAACCTTTCATCCTTTAGATTTTAGCGAGTAGATCAGTTAATTCTGTAATTTCAATATTTTCAATATTTTCAATTGTCTTAGCAATATTTGAAGCTAATTCTGCATCAATATTTGTTGTAAGTAAATTATATTTTTCTAGTAATACATCCCAACTTGCAGGTCGAGAAGTAAATCCTTGATAATCATCTTTATTCACTACATAAACTTGGCCATCATAAGTTTCAATTTCAAGCTTAATTGCCATTTCTTTAGGGAATCGTTGACTAAATTCTGGATTTTCTTTAACTGTAACTTTTTGTAACAAGTTTTGAATATCATCTTTAAGAATACGGTCTTGTTCATATTGTGCTGGTAATACTTGACCATCTAGGTACGCTGCAGATAGCATATATGGTAGGGAATGGTCTGCTTCTTCTTTCAGACGAATTTGTTTTTTATCTCCCTCTTCACCACCACCAATAATATGGAAAGCTACATCAAATGTATCTAAGCGAATCTCTTTAATATCTTCCGCTGGAATATTTTTCTCATTTTTAAATTCAATGAGTCCTTCAATTGAAGATTGCGAATGGATTTCCGCATTATAACGTTTGATAATTGTGCCAAGGACACGATCTAATCCTTCACGTTCCCAATCAATATCAAACTTACCAGCAATTGTCTCATAGAATCCTTTATTTCCTTCAAAAACCTCACAAGGACCTGTAATATCATATTTAGCAAGCAATGCTGAAGACATTGCTCCACGTGCTGTATTAGGTGCTGCTAAGCCTTTCCAGTTTGATAATTCACCTGTACGAGTTACACGGAGTGAGTTGTAACTTGTTCCTGAAATAGCAATGGCATTAGCAATTTGTTTCGCATCAAGTCCAAGAGCTTTTGCTGCGCCCGCTGCTGCTCCATAAGCCTCTTGTACGGTATGGTCAAAGCCATGTTTACGAACTGGAGCTTCATCAGAAAGTCGACATTGAATTTGATAAGCAATAGCTAGGCCTAATAGGAAATCTTTACCATTTCCTTTGTTATGTTCTGTAGCTGCCAATACAGCCGATATATTATCTGATGGGTGACACGTTTCACCTTTAGCTAGGTAAGAATCATTATAATCTAAATAGCGAATTGCTGCTCCGTTAAAGAGTGCCGCATTGTCCGGTGTAGTTTTCCCTCCACCAATCATTGTAACAGATCCATCATTAGTTAAATCATGAGTCATTGTTTGAATACTTTTAATAGTTGTACTATCTAGAGCACCAATAGCACAGCCTACGGCATCAAGCACACGTCCTTTTAATGCTTCAATTTCTTCTTTAGATAAATCTTCAAATGATTTTCCAGCTACCCATAGTCCCATTTGTTCTACGACTGTTAAATTTTCCATGATTTATACCTCTATTATTTTTTTGTTAATTCAAGTTTAACGTAAACGCATACATTTAACAAATTGATAATTAATATGATAAATATAGCTCTAATCAATGAAAATAATGAATATTTTCATTGATTAGAGCATTAGCACAGGCTAACACTAATTACTTAAAGAATTACTTCGTATTCAACTTAAATAAGTAACTCAAACTAAGCAATATATTGAATTAATTTTCAAAACAAAAAAACAAGCCATCGGCTTGTTTTTTATTCTTCTCTTCTCTTAATCTTATAAAGTTGGTGTCTTTTAAATAGACAAATGTAGATGCAAAAGACTAGCCAAAGAATAAAGATAGTTTCTTGATGGTGGGTGAAACATAAGGCTAAGCTTGTTAACACGAGTAACATTAAGACATAGACGACCGAGCTAGCATTTGAGACAATAAGTTGGAGGTCGTTTGTCTCTTGATCATTGATGTAAAAAGTATTGCTAGTAAAACCAAGGACATCTTTAATTCTTATTTGGTGCCTTCCTTTAGTTAAATCAAAGGTCAACACCTTCCCTATAATCAATTTCCCCTTTTTAATCTGATCAACTTCCAGGAAGAGTAAACCTCGATCATTGAATAGACTAACTTGTCTATGGATACTTACTCTTACCATATGCTTCCTCCAGGCCCATCTGTGCTTTGGTTTTATTAATATTTAATTCCACCTGTGAATGCTTTAACTAAATCTTTGTAAGAGTAGTTTAAATCTGCATCTGATGAATCAACAGTCCATTTTCCTGAATCAACATCTTTTGAGATATTGATATCATAACCATCGCCAGACATGTATTTTGGTGTATTAATAGCTGCTGAATCATAACGACTTCCTAGGTTTTCTAAGATGTATTTTTCAGCTTCTTTATATTTTGTTTCGTAGTCAGCACTTGAATTGCCATGTTTTTCAACATAGTCATTAGCTAAACCTTCAAGGTCCATATCATCAAAGTTGATAACAGATGGTTTAACTGTGATAGTTGCTGATGTTGGAAGGTATGACTTAACAGTGTATTCCATTTTGGCACGTTTAGAGTTAGCATCCACATAACCTTTGGCAATTTTTTCAAGATCCGCATCACTTGGTTGATAGTAACGACATGAATCCTTGATATCTTTTTTGAATTCGTCCATATATTTCTTTTGGTCTTCTTCAATTTTGTTAGCTAATGTAAAGTCTTTTGATAATTTCTTATCTGCATTTTCTGCACCTGGCAAGAAAGTTTGTTTAACATAGCTGTCTACTAAATCTCTAATGTTTTCTGTATTATCTTTATATTTTTTTGCATTAACTTTGAGTTCAATTGGATCTGCTTTTTCAGAAGTGTTAGGATCAATTGTTAATTTATAACCTTTTTCACTCTTATCAACTTCAAAAACAACATATTCTGTTTTTGAGCGACCTTTTGATAATTTTTCATAGCCAATTGTTTTAAATTTGTTAGTTGAATCGTAAGCATGTTCTGGTTCTAAATCTTCATCCTCACTATTAAGTGTGATGTCTGACTCACTATAAGTTAGAGATTTGTCACCAGTATTTTTTAGTTTAAGTTGTAATGCTAAGAAGCCATTTTTACTACTTGAAGTTTTCATATCATATGGTTGTACGTATTCACCGTCAACGACTTTAACTTGTAAACCATTTGATGCAACGGTACCATCTTTAGTTTCTTTATTGCCACCACAAGCAGTTAATAAAAAGATTGACGATAATGTAACCATGCTAATTGCTAATTTTTTCATATTCCTTACCCTTTTCCATCTTCCTATTTAGCTAAAGAGTTCTAGACCCTTCCTCATAACATACCAACTTTGATTCTTACAGGACTTCTCCTCATCCTTTTTCATTCTTGATGAATCGTTGCACTATTTAGTCATTTTCTGATTTAACAAATCACTAGTAGACCTTTTAACTGACTACAAAGCTGACGCAATTCCCAAAATAAAGAATCAGCTTTCACTTTTTATGAAATAATTGTTAATTTTACCCTAAGTGTTCTCCTCCTGTATCCACTTAATTGTTATCGCTATCTCATTATAATCTTAGAGAATCAGACATTTTTTTACTTCTTAAAATAATTATATTATCCCAAAACAATAATGTCAACGCTTACACATATTCTTGTGAAAGTTTTTGGTCTCTTACTATTAGTTTTCTCCTCTTTTCAGTCTGGACATTTTATATTATAATAGTCACAGTTATGTAATTTGAAACTAAAAACTGGAAAGCCCACTCATGTCAAAGTCAACTAAGATTCTCTGAACAATCGTTTTCATTACACTAATTGTGATGGATTTGATGGGGATATATTTCAGTGGACAATTTTTGATTGCTGCTGTTTTCCCAGAAAGTTTAAAGACCTTCCTCTTCCATGCTGATCCTTGGTATGATTTCAAATAATTTCATGGATGGGAAAAACCGATGATTGGAATAGCAATTGCTATTAATATCTTTTTATTCTTCTTTATCTTTTTCATTGTCCAGTTACTAATCTTAAATAGGCTGAGAAGTGTTTTCTTTAGAAAAGCTAATTTAAAGATGTTGTCGCATATTTTCATATTTATGAACTTTTCATCTGTTCAAATATTATCAATTCTGTACTGATGGAAAGACTCTATTTAAAACTAGATATGACGATTCTGATGGAAACGGGATTGAAATTGACACGTGATGTCGTTTTCTTGGGATTCATTTACATTATTTATATTTTATTTAAAGAAGGTCTGAAATCACAAGATAATTCAGATCAAATCATTTAAAGGGGGATTGCAATGATCTCAGTAAACCTTGACCAAGTCCTTCTCAAAAGAAGAATGACCTCTAAGGAGTTGGCTGAAAGGATTGGCATCACTCAAGCCAACTTATCTATATTAAAAACAGGGAAAGCAAAAGGCATCCGTTTTGAAACCCTTGAGAAAATCTGTTTGATTTTAGATTGTCAACCAGGAGATATATTATCTTATGAAGCAAGGGAAAAACAAAGATAAGATAATAAAATAAATAAAAGAATAGCCTATAAGCTATTCTTTTTTATGTATAAGTGTATTAGTTTTTCTGTAAATGAAGCTGGTTTTGTTTTGACTTTTTCTAGTAACACTTGTGCTACTTCCTGTACAGGTATAGGAGAAAGTACGGTAACTAGTTTCCCAAGGAGCGGTAGTTGATTACAGTATCTACTGATTTGTCCAATGATACTGGCAAGAGGACGCTCAGTTCCATAAATTAACCCGGATTGTAAAATCCCATAAGTTAGTCCTGAAGCTTTTAACAATTCTTCAGCTTCTTGTTTGCTTTTTAAATAGGCTGGGTACCCAACTCGTGCCGATAAGTAAATAAGCTGTTCAATCTGATTTTCCACAGCTAGTTTTATGACCCCTCTCATCGCTTGCACATTTAAGAGTTGTAAATCATTTGGTTTGATTGCTCCGACCAAATGAACAATGACATCATAATTATTTGGGAGTGTCATTTTCTGATTTTTTACTAAATCTACTTTGATATGCGTCACCATAGGATTCTCAAAAAGCTTACCTTGTCCTTCATGTCTTGATAAATATGCCACTGTATGCCCCTGCATAAGTGCTTGTCTGATAACTTCTTTTCCTACAAAACCACTGCCACCAGTAACTAATATCTTCATCTTCCACACCCCTTTATTAGGCTTAAGTATAGTAAGTACTATCATAACTGTCAAGAAATTACTTTGATGTACAAAAAAGGTAAGTCTGAACTTACCTTTTTCAATTCTATTATAAAACTTCACCATTTGAAGCTGTTACTTGTTTGTACCAGTCATATGAATCTTTCTTAGAACGTTCAAGTGTTCCCTTACCTTCATTATCACGGTCTACGTAAATGAAGCCGTAACGTTTTTTCATTTCACCTGTTGTAAATGACACACAGTCGATACAGCCCCAAGGAGTATAGCCCATTAGTTCAACACCATCTTCATTGATTGCTTTTTCCATTTCTTGGATATGAGCTTTAAGGTAATCAATACGGTATTGGTCATGAATTGAACCGTCTTCTTCTTTGACGTCAACTGCACCAAAACCATTCTCAACGATGAACATTGGTTTTTCATAACGTTCATAGAAAATGTTAAGAGCATAACGCATACCAACTGGGTCGATTGCCCAACCCCAATCTGACTCCTTGATGAAAGGATTTTTAACACTGAAAGGATTAGAAGCTTCAATGGTTTTTGACATGTCAGCTTGTTCTTTTTGAGAATCAACCACATTTGTCATGTAATATGAGAAACCAATATAATCTACTGTTCCTTCAGCTAAGACTGCCTTGTCTTCTTCTGTAATTGGAATGTTAAATCCTTTTTGTTCAAACATCTTAAGAGCATAAGCTGAGTAATGTCCTCTTACTTGAACATCACAGAAGAACCATCTGTCATGCATAGCCTGATTAGCTAGAAGTACATCTTCTGGACGACATGAGTATGGATAAATTGGTACCATGGCAATCATATTCCCAATTTGAAAATCTGGATTGATATCTTTACCAATTTTAACAGCGCGTGCTGAAGCTAGTAACGTATGGTGACCACAGATGTACATCGCTTCTTCGGGATTTTCATACTCACCAAAATGCGCACCAGAGTTTGTCCAACCAAAGATGTCATTACGATAATTCATTTGATTGTTAATCTCATTAAATGTCATCCAGTATTTAACTTTATCTTGATAGTGCGTGAAACAAACTTCTGCAAATCTAACGAAAGCATCAACTGTTTCTCTACTCATAAAGCCACCGTTTTTCTTAGCTAACTCATAAGGCATTTCAAAGTGAGACAAAGTAATAACTGGCTCAATTCCATATTTCAATAATTCATCAAAAACATCATCGTAGAATTTAAGTCCTTCTTGATCCGGTTCATTTTCAAAACCAGTTGGGAACAGACGTGTCCAAGCAATTGACGTGCGAAAAGCTTTAAAGCCTAGGTCCGCAAACATAGCAATATCTTCTTTATAACGATGATAAAAATCAATTCCGACGTGGTTAGGATAATAGCTCCCTTCAACCACACCATCCGTAATCACACGAGGAACCCCATGGGCGCCAGCCGTCATAACGTCCGCAACGCTCAAGCCTTTTGAACTTTCCAGAACTCCACCTTCAAATTGGTGTGCAGCAAGGGCTCCGCCCCATAAGAAATCTTTTGGAAATGACATATGATTTTCTCCTTTTGTTTGTTAAGTCTATCATATCAAACCTTATTAAAGTTATCAGACATTTACCTTATTTTAGAACATAGTTCCTGTTTTTATTGTGGAATATCTTGAATTTTGTAAACAGAGTTCCATTGTTAAAAGCTAACCTTAACGTGAAAAAAGTTTCTCCTGGTTGCCGCTTGGTAAATTAAGCAGAGCAACCATCACAAAGATAACTGTTAATACTGCTACCAAGACCCAACAAAGGACAGTATAGGTTGACACTTCCAGAATTTGTCCAGCAATGCTTTGAAAAATAATTGAGGAAAGATTACGTGCAGTCTGAATAAGTGCTAAAGCTGTAATCAAGACATGACGATCAACAAGTGATGCAACAATTTTGATATTAAGCATAATGAATAACATTGCAGCAGCATGTTTAGCCAATAAAGTGACGGCAACTGTTGAAGGGATATTAATATGTAAGGCATAAATGAGATATTGTAAGAGTACAAATCCTACAGAAACCAAGAAAAGTTGCTTACTTTTAAACTTATCCATGAAGAGATGAGAAAAATAAATCAAAGGAGATTCACAAATAACTGAGAGTGAGACAACTGTAGTCGCTAGACCAACACTAAGACCATCTGCTTCAAGCATGGCTGGTAAATAAGTGTGTCCAGTATTCATCACTCCAGAAAAGAGCATGACAATAATCATATAGAGCAAAAAGGTTTTATCTTTTAGAATTTCTTTAAAACTTGTTCTTTTTTTTTCAGTCAACAAGTCAGTTTGTGGCTCAATTGTATTCTGACGAACTTGAATCCCCATTGTCCCGATGATAGCAAGTAGCATGGTGCCAACAAAGATAATATAGATAGCCTGTGGAGAAATGAAATCATAAATCAATCCTGCTATCTGCGTTCCTAAGGCATAGCCAATAGTCCCCCAAATACGGATTTTCCCATAGTGGTATGGACTTGACGTGGCTAATTGCTCCATAACAGGGTTGGTCCCATTAATCAAAAGTAAGACTAAACTATATGAAATAATATAAAACCAAATCGAATTGGCCAACAAAAATAAAATAGCTCCCAATATGGTCAATGCAAATGAAATAATAGTCACTGTTTTAACATTGTAACGGTCATTCAACGCCCCCATAAATGGCTGTGCCAACATAGATGTAAAAAATGAAACAGAAACAACCAATGACACTTGACTCGGTCCATACCCTTTGTCCAATAAATAGACAGATATTAGAGATGAAAAGAGGGCAAAAGATAAAAAGTAAAAGGTATACATGAGAAAATAACTCAAATAGCTATTTTTATAATTTTTCAACAAAACAAACTCCTTCGTTTACTAACTAGTAATCTAAGTCTACCATGACCACCCCCATAAACGAACCCTTTTTCCAATAATTGAAACAAAGTTTACAAAAAATTGATTTAGAATTAAACCCAAAAGAAGAATCAGGTTGTAAAAAACCACTCATTTGAGTGGTCCTTATTTCTTTCCTCCTAGTTTTTTGAAAGCTAGGTTCTTTTTCTTTGTTTCTATGGCATTTTTTGTAAAGTCTTCTTTATAAATCAATGAAAATAACAAATTTAAGACATAATCTATGGCAATTTGTGAGAAAAAGGTGCTTATTTTCCCTTTGTCACCTTCACCCTTTGGTAAGGAAATGACAAAATCACTATAGCTACGTAACTGATCTTCTCGGCTTGCTGTAATTAATGCTGTTTTTACTTTATTTCGCCGTAACTGTTTTAAATTATTTGCCATACTTTGGGTATGACCACCATAGGTCACGAATAAGGCGATATCTCCCGTTTGAGCATTAAGAGTGTGCCAAATTTCTTCACTATAGTTATCAGCTACAATGGCGTAGATGTTTAGTTTCATTAATTTATTTTGGAAACTATTGATTCTGATTTGAGAGTCACCAATACCATATAAAAAAATTCGATTGCTTTTTGACATTACCTTAGCAAGCTCTTGTATTTCCTTTGTATTGATATGATTGGTAGTTTCAGTAATTGCCTTGATAGATAAATCTGATAATTTCTTACTAATCGCATTTACGTTATCAGTCACATCAAAAGGAAAATTAGGATCTACTGCACTAACTTGAGTAAAACTTGCTTGAATATCTTTAACAAGTTGAATCTTGAAGTCCTTGAATCCCTCGAAACCTAATTTTTTGGCAAGTCTTATAATTGATGCATTAGAGGTATAAGCTCCTATACCAATGTCATGAATAGTCATGGCTGAAAAATTTTCTAATTCTTGCAATATATAATCTGAAACTCGCGCTTCAGTTCCTGTAAAATCAGACTTTTCTTGCAATTGGTAAAGTAATGTCATGGTCTCACCTAGTTTTTATTTTCATTATACCATAACTTAACCTATAGTAATTCCAGTGCCTTCAAAGGCTTGCTCAACAATACTGATAACTGTTTTACTTTCCTGCATTTGTTTTGTCGCAAAGTCAAAATCTTTTTCCTCAATTAAGCAAATAAATTGTTTAAATTCATCAAACATGCGATGACTATGGTTTTTAACATCAATGATTTCTTCCTGCTCATATAATAAATTTAGACTAAAACTCTCTAAAAAGTTAACTGAGCCATTAACTTGTACAGTGCCTTTAGTCCCTTGAACTTTGGCAAATGACTGTGATGAGGAATCCTTTGCCCCAATACAAACAGCCTTAAATTCTGGATAGGATAGGACCAAAATTCCAGAAGTATCAACCCCATTTTCAATGTTTGGAAAGTAATTGACAGAGTCGGGAGCTCCATAAAGACCTACGACAAAGTGAATGTTGTAAATGTTGATATCCATCAAGGCTCCGCCACCAAATTTAGGATTAAATGCTGGCAGAATTGTTCCTTCTTTGAATAAATTATATCGAGATGAATATTGTGAATAATTGCATTCCAAAAGTTTAACAGTCCCAATCTGAGCGATTGATTCTTTTAAAAGGTGATAATTTTTGAGATATAGAGTAGTAATTGCTTCAACTAAAATTAAATGTCTCTGTTTAGCAAGCTCTTCTAACTCTTCCAATTCTTTCAATTTTAGTGTAAATGGTTTTTCACAAATAACATGTTTTCCAGCTTCTAAAGCCAACTTTGAAAACTGATAATGCAAGTGATTGGGCAAAGCTACATAGACTGTATCAATCTCCATTGTCTCTAATGCTGATTGGAAGTTCGTACTAACTTGTTCAATACTATATGTTTCACTCAAGTGAGTCATTATTTCTATATCTTGCTCAATCCCAACAATTCCAACTAATTCAATATTTTCCAAATCTTTTGTCATTGTTAAAAAATCTTTGACAATCATTCCTGCGCCAGCAATTAATAATTTCATATTATTTCTCCTCTTATCTAATAGATAATCTAAGACTTGTACTGATAACAAGTTCTGATTATATTTTATAGCAGAGGGACAGAATAATATATAATTAGGTCCAATATAGATTTAAAAGTACAAGATATATTTATATTTTTGAACTTTTATGAACAAAAAGTTCATTACTGTTTTTGGATAATGATTAATGCTTATTCCGCAATGTTTTTCTCAATTTATAGAGGGCGTTGGCTGGGTAGTAAAGTGGGTTAACGGGAATATTAAATTCTCCAATGAATTCTTCAATGGTTGGGTTAAAATTGGCTTTAAATTTTGTTAAGCCATCATCTAGGCTACCTTCTACACCGCCCATATTTGCCCATGCAATCCCATTATCAAAAGCATCTTGAAAGACTTTTGGATAAAGCAGGTATTGTGGGTAGAATTTCTTAAAGTCTTCATTCATACCAGCATAAAGCATTTCCATAGATGTTCCATAACCTATGGATAAAATACCAGCAATAACGACTTCATCTGGATATTTAACAGAGTATCTTTCAAATTCTGAAATGTATTTTTTAAGTGATTCTTTTTGATCAGATAACTTTTTGATTCTTTTCACCTGATGTTCCAATGTTTCACTTAAGTCTTTTTCAACACGCGCAAGCTCTGATTTAAATGTAACCAAATGCTCTGCAATGTTAACCGTAGCTAAATGAAGATAGGCGTCATCTCCATAAATAGTCATCAGCTTTTTAAAATAAGCTTTGTTTCTTAAGGCAATTTTTTTGCGTTCCTCAGTTAAGGCGACAACATTTGCAAAGACGTCAATTTCACTTATATCTGAGCGTTTGACTTTTACACCTCGTCTAATCGCATCTTTCATCAAACGTTTCGTATGTTTTGGAAAACTTGTTTCTAAGTTATCATGGAGATAACGATTGGCCTGGAAGCGGGGCTGAATACTGTCAGCAATTTCCATTGTCAAACCGGTCCATTTTGCACCAGCTGAAATAATATTATAAATTATTTCCTTAGCCTTCTCTGACTCAGTTCCCACTTCATTAATACTATATTGCTTATATAGAATTGCTGGATCAAACTTGACAAAAATAGCTTTCTTTTCTTTCCCGATTTTCTTGAGAATTCCAAAAGTGTACCCCAATAATTCTTTGTCCGAATAGTCTAAAACTGGTCCCCTTGGGATGTAGATAATACTTTGTTTCAAAGGTAATGGCTTAATAAGAATTGACATGGAGGCTACTTGTTCATTGCCTTTGTAAATACCAATTCGTTCACTAGCCCAATTACTTTTAACTTGTGCCCAAGCGCTACTTTGTAGCAAGTTTGTTTCACTGCTTGCTTTCACAAAGGCATCGTGTTCCTCAGTGCTGATGCCCATTTTATAAGAAAAATTTGTACCCATAAAAATTCTCCAATATTTTAATTTCTTTTACATTACATTTATTTCATTTATGTTACAACTATTTCAGTTTAACAAAAATTATGAGAGATGTAAACAATTATTTTCATCTTTTTAATTCTTATTTTTAATTTTTTAATAAAAAAAGGCCTGCTACAATTTCATCCTATAATATCTTGAAATAGTTGAATTAACAGTTTAAAGGAGTGGCCTTATATTTGATAAAATTGCCAAAATAGCGAAGACTTGCTCATTCTCTTGGAAAGTCTAAACAGTCTGAAGCTTATCAAGCTAACTTTGACTTTAAAAATCTTATAATCTCTGCTATAAATTAGTTTAAATTGAGTAACAATTGGATAGTAGAAATGGCATCTTGAAGATACAGTTGGATATATAATAGTATTATATGAAAATAAAAGAGAACACTCCTAATAACTATTAGCCTAGTTTTCAGGAGTATTCTCTTTTATAATTAAATTTATTATTTTTATAGCTTAGATTAGTCTTTTTTCAATTTTAGATTTTGATCATGGGAAATTACTTCTTAAACATTTAAAAGCTATTCTCTATTTTTTAGTTATCAAACACTTTTGATAACTTCTAATAAATTCATTTGCATTTTGGGTAATTAGTTCAAAATCATCATTTTTTCCAATGGAATATAAACTTGAACCAGCACTAACTATTGTCGCTCCTGCCTTCATCCAATCTTTAATATTATCTGCATTTACCCCACCTGAAGGCAAAATATTGAGATCTGGGAAGGGACCTTTTAAATCCTTAATCATATTTGCACCACTAATATCACCAGGGAAGAGTTTGATGACTTCTGAACCATATTCTAATGCCGTTTTGACTTCCGTTGGTGTAAAAATTCCAGGTATATAAGGAATTTGATATAAATTACATAATTTTGCTACTTCTCTTTCAAAGCAAGGACTGACAATGAATTGAGCTCCTGCAATAATGGCTAATCTTGCAGAAATAGGTTCCAAAACTGTTCCCGCACCAATTGTTACACCAGAACCTTGGTATTTATCAACTAATTCTTTGATAACGTTATTAGCCTGAGGAACTGAGTAAGTTAACTCTATTGATTTAATTCCACCTTCAATAATTGCATCTACAATTTTTATTGCTTTTTCTGGACTATTAGCCCGAACGACAGCCACAACGCCCGAATTTATCATTTGTTGTAAAATATTATATCGTTTCATATTGAGCTCCTATATTTGATTTTTGAAAAGTATCCAGTTGTTTTCGTGTTGGATAACCATCATTGTCTCCTTGAGTCATTACAGCTAATGCTCCTATTGCACAGCCTCTTTTTACTGCTTCTTTTAATGTTAAGCCTTCAATTAATCCTGTTAGAACGCCCACCGCAAAGCCATCACCAGCTCCTACTGTATCAATAACTTTTTCAACTCTATAACCAGGAACTAAATAACTCTCACCTTCTACTGTTTTTACAAAGGCTCCACTAGCACCAAGTTTAACAATAACAATTTTTGTAATATGACTTTGAGAAAGATAAAAATTGGCAATCTCCTCTGGGTCCTCTGACCCAACTAAAATCTTCCCTTCACCAATTCCTGGCATTACAATTTCACCAAATTTTGCTAATTCATTGAGGGTATCTCGCATCTTGGCCTCAGATTCCCAAAGTGCAGGCCGCAAATTTGGATCAAAAGTTGTATGTATACCATTTTCTCTGATTCTAATTAACAAGCGTTTAAACATTTGTAAAGCTTGTTCTGAAATTGCTGGGAATATTCCTGAAAGATGCGCCCATTTGACATCACTCAAATCAACTTGATCAATAGTTTCCTCTGAAATATGTGCTGCTGCTGAACCCTTCCTAAAGTAAAATGTTTTTGGATCTCCTTGATTTGTAAATTCTTTCAAATAAAAACCTGTCCAATATTTTGAATCTTTACCAATATAGGAATTACCAACACCCTGTTTTTCAATTTCTTTAACCGTAAATTGACCAAATGGATCCTCACCCACTTGAGTAATATATTCCGTTGAATGTCCTAAACGTGATGCACCAATCATAACATTTAATTCCGCACCACCTAAAATCTTTGAAAAAACTGAGGTATCAACTAAATTTTTGTTTAAATTTTCAGAAGCTAGTACCACTAGTGGTTCGCCTATTGTAATAATATCTGTCATGATAAAGTCTCCAAATATGTATTTATTGTTTCCAAATCACTATGAATGTCTTCATTATTTTCCATTGGATACTCAATGGCAAGGGGATAATCACTTAATAAATCTCTAAGTAGTTTTCTCCAATCTAATTGCCCTTTGTCAATTCCAACAACAGTAAGTTCCGAATTACTTGTTTTTTCAATATCTTTTAAGTGGATATATCTTGTATATGTTTTCAATTGTTCCTTAGCCGTTTCAGGAGATTCAGAAACGAATAGCCAATTTCCAATATCATATACAAAACCAATATCTAATCCTTCATTACTTACTTTTACAAAGAACTTCTGAATAGGTGCTATTGTCCCATTTTCTTTTGATTGGTCATTTTCAACATTAACTTCAAACGAGTTATCAAGTATGAAAGATAATTCTTCTTTCATATTTCCTTTAAAATTTTGAAAATCGCCAATATTACATTTAATTTTAGAAACACCAAGATCTTTAGATTCAGAAATATAGTTTTTGAATGCCTGATTTACTTTACCATCAACAAAAATTTTATCAGGAATACTATAATAAAGTTCAAAATTATTTTTCATACGAAGAGTTTTGATCTCTTCAATTTCTTCATGTATGTTAAAGAAGTATTCTCTTCTAATTTCAATAGCTGAAAAACCAAGTTCTAAAGCCTTTTGAATTAATTCACTTTGTTTCTCACCATTTTTCCACTTATCTTCAAAAATAAGTAAGTTTGCTACAATTTGATTATTCATATTTAATCTCCATTATTAAGAGAACAGTACTACTTAATAGTACTGTTCCAACTCATAGTAGTTATTAGGGTTGTTTTCCAATATATGCCAAAATTCCGCCATCAACATAAAGAATATGTCCATTAACAAAATCAGAAGCCGAGGAAGCAAGGAAAACAGCGGGTCCTCGCAAGTCTTCTGCATCTCCCCATCTTTCTGCAGGCGTTTTAGCGATGATAAATGAGTCAAAAGGATGCCTTGAACCATCTTCTTGTAATTCACGAAGTGGCGCTGTCTGTGGTGTTGCAATATAGCCAGGACCAATGCCATTACATTGGATATTATACTTACCGTATTCTGATGCTATATTCTTAGTCAACATTTTTAATCCACCTTTAGCTGCTGCATATGCGGAAACTGTTTCACGACCTAATTCAGACATCATTGAACAAATGTTAATGATTTTACCACCACCATTTTTTATCATTCCAGGAATAACTGCTTTAGAAACAATAAATGGTCCATTTAAATCAATATCAATTACTTGTCTGAAATCTTTTGCGGACATTTCAGTCATTGGTATCCGTTTGATAATCCCTGCATTATTAACAAGAATATCAATTTTCCCAAATTCACTTTCAATTTCACTTGTCATTTTATTGACTGCATCTTCATCAGTCACGTCACAAACATAACCTTTAGCATTGATACCTGCTTCTTGATAAGCTTTTTCTCCTTTTGAAAGAGCATCTGTATTGATGTCATTAAAGACAATTGTTGCACCAGCTTTAGCAAATGCTGAAGCGAGGGCAAAACCAATACCGTAACTTGCTCCAGTAACTAGGGCAACTTTTCCTTTTAGTGAAAATGAATCTAAAATTGTTTCTTTCATTACTTTCTCCTTAATTAAACTGAGGCTTGCTTAATTGCATTAATCTCTTTTAAATATTCATCTTTTTTAGCGGCTACATTTTCAGGTAAAACATTACGACCCAATCTTCTTGCACGTTTCTCCATGTACATCGTTACAATAGGAGTAACTACAGCTGTGACTAAGACTGAGGTTGCTACGATTGCGGTTGCTTGACCAGCAATTGGTTCATATTGAGGGGCCAATTGTGCAATTGCACTAGGTACTGCGACTGCTGCACCAGCTGTTGATGAAGCCGCCCAGCCAGCGACACCATCTGAACCTGTGATAAAACGATCCAGAAATGACAGAACTCCTCCAGAAATTGCTACTACTGCAACACCCATTAACACACCAATCATTCCTGATTTAAAGATAGCAGTCAAATCAATAGCAAATCCTAGTGTTAATGCAAAGAAGGGAATCATTGCAGGTACTACTGGTGCAAAAAATTTACGGAACTCAATATCCAAAGAGCCAAGAATAATCCCGATTGTAAATGGAATTAATGTTGAAATAAATGCTGTAATTGGAAAGGAAGCCATTCCAGCTACACCCATTGTGACCATTGTCATAAATGGTCCAGATTCAATTGAAATAAATGGGAATCCTGCCGCATCTTCATCACGTTTTAATGTCGTCATAATCCCCATATAGAGACCACCGTTGGTTTCATTAAAAGAAGCAATAACAGCAAGTGCTGATAAACCAGCAAAAGCTCCACTTGTAATTCCATTGCCAGGTAGTAATTTCCCAACTATTACACCCAGAAGTCCAGCTAATAACACCTTACCAACTAATAATGTTAAACCTTTTTTAGCAACGTATGCGGAAGTTTTTAAATTAATTGTTGCCCCTACACTTACGAACCAAATAAATAAGATTACACCTGTTCCTGTTAAATAACTTCCAGTAAACCCTGGTAAAAATTCAGTAGGCATTTGCGGATTAGGATAAAATACTCTAATAATAGCACCAATAAACAGTGGAACAATCATCATTCCAGCAGGGATTTTTTCGATAGTACTTTTCAATTTCATTTTGATCACCTTTAATTGTTTGATTGAAAATCAGTTTTATAATGACAACACTACTTCAATTCATTGATAGGCACAATATCCATATCATCATAAGTAATATTTTCACCTGCCATCAACCAGATAAATGAATAGTTACTTGTTGCTACACCCGCATGGATAGACCAACTAGGACTGATTGCACCTTGTTCATTATGCAAAACAACATGCTTTGTAGCATTAGGTTTACCCATCATATGGAAGACTGCATCTTCTTCTGGTAATTCAAAATACATATAAACTTCCGCGCGTCGTTCATGTGTATGACATGGCATTGTGTTCCAAGAAGAACCTTTGGCTAAAGATGTTAATCCCATTTGTAGCTGACAAGATTCAACTTGATTTGGATGTACATATTGATTAATTTTGCGCTTATTCATATGCTCATCATCCCCAGGAGTAAGTGGAATAATTTTTGCCAAGGCAATTTTTTTACTTGGGTATTTTTGATGCGCTGGGGCAGAAGCCACATAAAATTTAGCTGGATTTTTTGGGTCCTTAGATTTAAAAATAACTTCTTTAGTCTCTTTTCCAACATAATAACCATCACGATGCAAGACTTCATCTTCAACACCGTCTATGATAACGCTTCCATCTCCGCCAATATTAATAAAACCTAATTCTCGACGTTGTAAAAAGTAGTCAACTCCTAAAACTTTATCCAAAACGATTTCCAACGGCTCATCTAAAGGTTCTACACCACCAAAAATAAGACGATCGTTATGAGTATATGTTAGATGAATCCACCCTGGTTCGAAAATACTTTCAATGACAAATTCATTTCGCAATTCCTCAGTACTAAAATGTTCAATATCATTTGGTGCATGTGTATATCGTGTTTCAAAAGTTTGTTGTCTCATTTTATTTCTCCTAAAAACATTAAAAAATTTATTTTTACCAAAGAATTGTCGACTTTTCTTGGTCAATCGGTTTACGAAACCGGTTTACATGAATATTATAACGCTTACATTTTAAATGTCAATAGTTTTTTTGTGCTTTTTTACACAATAAAGCATCTCAATTAATGAGATGCTTTATTTTTATATTACCTTTTTATAGCGATTTCCGATTGTTTAACTTAGAATCAATACAGTACAAGTCAATTAGAATGTCCTTCCCAGCCATCGTATTCAATAGAATATCTGCTGCCTTATGCCCAATTTCCACAGGATTTTGTTCTATCGAGGTAATTTCTGGATTGAATAAATCTGTTAATGCTCCATCATCATAACCAACCAAGCCAATTTTATCAGGAACAGGAATATTTTTTTCCTTTAAAAGTCTGATTAACCCATAAAGTAATCCGCCATTGAAGGCATAAAGTACCGTTTTGACATCATCGTAAATATATTGCTTCATTTGATCCCAAATATCAATATCCCTCGCAACGATGTCTTTTATCTCATTAGTAGTAACAATTATAACCTCAACATCATAATCAGCTAGACCATTTTGTAATCCTTTATAACGGTTTATACGAGGAGAGACATTTTTTATTTCTGGAGTTAATATAATAACTCTCTTATAATCATTTTCTGCGATAATTCTGCCCAAATTTTGTGATTGAAGAAAATTATCTGATACTACTGCTGGCCATTTCAATGGTTCAACATACCTATCAATTTGAACAAGTGACATTCCTGACGGAATAAAGTCATATTCCAATGAGGACTCACCAATCGGTTGAATGACAATCCCATCAACTTGTTCATCTATTAATTTTTTAATATTATTGGCTTCTCTTTTTGTATTTAAATCAGAATCCATAATGATAGTATGATAGTCGGTACTATTTAAACGATCCATAACACCTTTGATCATACGCGAAGTATATGAATTCGAGATATCAGCTACGACAATACCAATTATTGATGAGTACTGTGATTTTAAAGCCCTAGCTTGACGACTTGGTCGATAATCTACCTCTTCAATCACTTCTTGTATCCGATTCCTGGTTGCTTCAGACATGCCTTCATACTTGCCATTTAAATAACGAGATATTGTCGTTTTGGAAACTCCAGACAAATTTGCAATATCTGAAATTGTTACTTTTTTATTCATTCTCTTACCTATCTTTAGTATTCAATTTATCTAATTTGATTTTACCACCATATTAGTTCATAAACCATATTACTTTTATAATTTTTTTCTTTCATATTACTTATATTTGTATATTTATAATATAAGTATATCAAAAAATTTAATTCCTATGATATAATTATCTATATTAAACCTTAGGAGAATATTATCTTATGATGAATATGCAAGACTTGTTCCATGGTTTTTTATGTCTTGTAATCATCAGAAATGTTGATTTTAAGTCTTTTAAATTTTGCTAAATTGAACTAAAATCACTTAAATTTATTACAATAAGACAAAAAATAGACAAAGACAGTATCTGAAATGTACAAAAAACTTCCTTCAAAAGAGGGAAGTTTTTTTAATTTGTTTGAAAAAGTTTTTTTAAAATATGGAGGTTTAATATTCAAAAACTTATAGATAATGAGGCTTCCTTTTCTTATAGTCTATCGCCATTAGATGCAATAAGATTTTTATACCATTCAAACGAATCTTTCTTTTCTCGACTAAAATCACCTGTTCCATCATTAAATTTGTTGACATAAATAAAGCCATATCGTTTAGCCATTTCTCCTGTTGAAAGACTAATCAGATCAATACATCCCCATGGTGTATAGCCAATTAAGTCCACTCCATCTACAATAGCTTCATCCATTTGACGAATATGTTCTCTGAGATAGCTAATACGGTAGTCATCATGTATTTTACCATCTTCAGATTTTTGATCATAGGCACCTAGACCATTTTCAACAATCATAATTGGGATTTCATAACGATCATTGATCTCATTCAAAAGCCATCTTAGTCCCTTAGGGTCAATTTGCCAGCCCCAGTCAGATGCTTCTAAATAAGGATTTTTTATACCACCCAAAAGATTTCCACCGGTACTTTCTAAGGTTTCATCACTTGATACACAGAATGACATATAATAACTAAGAGTGTAAAAATCAACAGTTCCCTCAGCTAAATCATCTAAATCTGTCGCTTCCATTTTTAGATGGATGTTATTTGTTTTAAAGAATCTCTTTGCATATGATGGATAGTGACCTCTAACTTGAATATCCGAGCAGAACCAGTTTACCATCCGATTTTTTTCTTGTGCCAATAAAACATCATCCGGATTTGGACTATATGGATATTGTGGTAGAATAGCAATCATATTTCCCATCAATAGATTTGGATAATGTTCATGAGCATAGCGAACAACACGTGCGCTAGCAACAAACTGGTGATGTAAAGCTTGAAATTTCTCTTCTTCACTAGCTGGAGCATCCAACATTGGTCCTTGATAATCTTTAACAATTCCCAAAGTCATAACAACACCTGTAAATAATGTGCCAGCATTAATTTCATTAAAAGTTAACCAACGCTTGACCTTAGTATGATAACGGTCTATAACCGTTTTAGAGAATTTTTCAAAACAAGATATAACTTCTCTACTTGCCCAACCATTATACTTCTCTACTAGTGCATATGGCATTTCATAATGACATAAAGTCACAAGTGGCTCAATACCATACTTCAAGCATTCATCAAAAACCTTATCATAAAATTGTAGTCCTGCTTCATTTGCTACTTCTTCCATTCCAGTTGGAAAGATACGAGTCCAGTTAATAGATAAACGCAATGTTTTAAAACCCATTTCAGCAAATAATGCGATATCTTCTGGATAATGATTGAAAAAATCAATAGCATCATGTGTCGGGTAATAGTTCTCTTTTGACAGACTTGGATCAAAAATACGCGGTACAGTATGGCTTCCATTGGTTACCATATCCATTACTGAAGGACCTTTACCATCGGCATCCCAACCACCTTCAACTTGGTGAGCAGCTATGGCACCACCCCATAAAAAATCTTTTGGAAATTGTGACATCTTTTTCTCCTTATATTGAAAAATCTAATAGTAAGTCCCCTACTTGGACTCTGTCTTTTGCTAATACATTAATTGTTCCAAATTCACTAGAGTTAGTGATAATGATAGGTGTTATAGTTTTGTATCCGGCTGCTTCGATAGCTTGTCTATCAAATGTCATTAATTGTTCACCAGCTTTAACTATTTGATTCTCTTTAACCAAGTAATCATAATATTGTCCATTTAAATTAACCGTATCAATACCAACATGGATTAATAATTCTGCCCCATTATCTAGGGTTAAACCAATAGCATGTTTTGAAGGCATGAGAGCAGTAACTGTTGCATCTGCAGGAGCAAACACTTCATTTGTTGCTGGTTGAATTGCTACGCCATTACCAAGAGCACCTGAGGCAAATACTTGATCTGGAACTTCTGTCAATTCATGGACTATACCAGCTAATGGGCTTTTTACAGTATATGTTACTACTGTGTCTTTACTCTTATCATCAGCTACTTCAGTTGATACTACTAAGTCACTATCATTGTCTTTATAGAGGGCAAAAGCAGCAACAAATGAGAAGACAAAACCTATTAGGGCAGCTATGATTGGTAAAATAAAATCAGGATTTTTTGGTGAGACTAATCCTAAGAAAGTCACTAAACCTAATCCAGTAAAACTATACATGGTAACACCAGTTGCCATAATAAATGCTCCTGTTAAAGCACCACCAATACAAGAAATAATAAACATTTTTAATCTTGGAAGCGTCACACCATAGATAGCAGGTTCTGTAATTCCAAATAAACCAGAAATAACCGCTGGTAAAGCAATTCCTTTTAATTTTTTATCTTTTGTTTTTAAGTAAATAGCTAAAACAACACCAACTTGTGCAAAACATACTAATACACCCATTGCCATAATTTGGTCAGGTTTTCCTGATAAGACATTCATGAAGGAAATAGATGTTGCAGCTTGGTGAATGCCAAATAAAACCATGACTTGGTACAAGCCACCAAAGACTAATCCGGCAATAATTGGTGAACTTCCTAATAAGAAGTTTAAACCAGCATTTACAGCATTACTTGCTCCGTTAACAAATGGTCCCACAAGAGCAAATCCTAATGGAATAACTATCAGAAGGGTGATTACGGGTACTAAAAATCCTGAAACAACACTTGGAATGTATTTTTTCAAGAATCGTTCAATAATAACGGCAATTGCTGTAATAGCAATAACAGGTAAGAAAGAACTTGTATATGTAGCCTTAGTAGCTATACCAAATAGTTTAAGATCTACTCCATTTACGGCTGGGTAACATAAGATTGCTCCAATGACTAAACCAAGGAAGGGATCTCCTTTCATGTGTTTGGCAAAGTTATACCCTAAAATTATTGGAAGGAAGAAGAAAACAGCATCCCCCATCGCGTTAATTAAAATGTATAAGCCATCTTTAGCATCTAACAAGCCGGTCATTGAAAGTATTGTTAAAAGTCCTTTTAGAACACCTCCAGCACAGATGAAATTCAAAGCTGGCATAACAGATCCAACAACAGCATTGATCACTTTCATAATCGGATTTTGTTTATCTACACTTGATGCATGTTGGTCTAACTGACCTTCTGAAATTCCTAGAACATCATTAACGGCATTATAGGCTTTTACAACATCATTACCTATTACTACCATATACTCTCCGCCACCTTTAACTACAGAAATTATCCCATCTGTATTTTCTAACACATCTTTATTTGCTAGACTTTCATCTTTTAAACGAAAACGTAAGCGTGTAATACAGTGTCGTAAACCATTGATATTATCTTTGCCACCAACATTTTCCACAATAGTATTGGCTAACTGTTTAAAATCTTTCTTTTTTGCCATTATTACATCCTCTTTGAGATATTTTTTTATTAATTGGATTCTAATCCTATTTTGTACGACTGAAATTGAGATAACTTCGTCAAGTTTTTCAATTTCATCCACTTGAACAACACTTCTATCTTTAACTTTTAGGGTTAAAATATTTTTAGATTGATGTTCATTAATGACATTGCTATAATCACCTGCTAGCAATATAATGGTGTTTTTGATGTCATTATTTACCATAACTTTTCCTTTCTTATTGATAAGAAAAACCCATAGTCAAGAAAACAGAAAGAGTCCAAGACCATTTCTACTTTCTTCACTATGGGTTATGCGCCTAAGCTAACACTCCAATCGGTAGTAGTATTAAGTTTTATTTGATAATCGAGTTACATAAATCAAGAGATAAAGCATCTCTTCTTCATCACAGATCCAAGACCAATTTTCTTTAAGATAATCTCTTATTTGAAGAACACAATGGTATTCCTTAGGATATTCTCTTCTCATAGTTTTCAACATAGTAGAATCCCTATGGGAATGGTTACCTGCGTTAAGTCTTTTAATAAGATAACGTAGATGCATAACAAACCGAGAAAACTGATAGGATTCATCATCAATTGTAATATTCAAATTACCTTCAATGAGCTTTCGAATTTCGGAAATGATTTCAACAGATTGAATAATATCATGCATATCTCCAGACTCAGCTTGAGCTGTAATCAAATGAAGAGCAACATTAACGGCTTCTGTCGTTGGTAAGAGATGACCAGTTGCTTCTTGAATAATCTTCATTGCCACTTGGCCAATACTATATTGTTGTGGATATAAATGTTTCACATCATAAGCAATCGGGGATATTATATCAATCCCTTTGGACATTCTTTCAATGGCAAAATTGATATGATCTGCTAGAGTAAAAGGCAAATTTGTATTAAAAACACTGTCTAATTCAATTTCAGCACGCTCAACTATATCAGCACTAGCCATTAACACATCTTGAGGCAAAGAAGCAATCATTTCTAAATATTGTGAATCAACATCATAAAATGTTCGCTCAATCTTTGACATATCCTTTATCTCATAAGGCGTCTTTGGGAAGCCTACCCCTTTGCCTAAAATAATTATTTCTGTACCAGAAGCATCTTTTGCTATGGCAGCATTATTATTAATTTGCTTGATAACTAGCACGATAACCTCCTCAAAATAAAACCACAGAGTCTACTCAAAAAAGCCAAACCAGTCTTTAAACTGAAATTTCGCATTCAAGTAGTGCCTCTGTGGAGTAACACCTTGTTATGTTTACGTTTACATTTTATCATCTTTTTATTTTTTGTCAATACTTTTATAAAATTTAGTCACTTTTTAATTTTTCAGGAAGCAAATAACAATAAGAAAACTACAAATCTTAAACAGTTGTTTAAGTGTGAAAAAACGAAATGTAAAGGAAAAGAAAAAACCATTACAGCATAGTGTAATGATTTATATAATCTTTATGATAATGTATCATCTTTTTTATATCCAAACATCCAAGTAAGTGCGAATGCTGTTGAAAAGGCAATTAGATTTGTAAGAATATAAAGTGGTAGTTGGTTATTTAGGTAAAGAAGCGTACCAGGAATACCTGTCAATCCCATTCCTGTTGCTTTTAATTTGAACAAAGCAGCAAAGAATCCTCCAATACCTCCACCAATCATAGACATAATGAATGGTTTTCCAAGTCGAAGTGTTACCCCGAAGACTGCTGGCTCTGTAATTCCTAGAGTTGCTGAGAGTGCTGATGGGAAAGCAATCTGTTTCATTTTTTGTGATGCTGTTTTTATTCCTACTGCCAATACGGCACCAGCTTGAGCTACATTTCCACATGTACCGATTGGATTAAGTAAATTCCATCCATCTTTTGCTAACATATTGATTTCCAATAAGTTGAGGATATGATGCACTCCAAAGATACCCAACAATTGTCCAAAACTTCCATAAATTAAACCACCAATACCAAATGGTAAAGTTAATAAAAATTCAACAATTGACAAAACATATGTTTCAACTTCATGTAAAATTGGACCTACAACAAACAGTGCAATTAACATTCCAGATAAAAGTGTTAAGAATGGACGGAGAATCAAGTCAAGTGAATCTGGAATTACTGTTTTGAGCCATTTTTCAATCTTAGAACCAATGATACCAATAGCAAATGCTGGTAGTACTGATCCTTGATAACCAACCACTTTAATAAATCCAAAGAAAATCATTGGTTTTGCATCCCCTGATGCCACTGCCCAAGCATTTGGTAAAACACTATTTACCAACATTAATCCAAGAACCATACCAAGAACAGGTGTCCCACCAAAAATTTTAAAAGTCGACCAAGCTACCAAAGCTGGTAAAAAGGCAAATGCAGTGTCTGTTAAAATCTGAGTTAATTGGATAAACTGTTCAGGAATGTCTGCAGGTGTCATTCCAAATAAATGTAATATTGCTTCTTGTGTTAGCAGGCCACGCAACCCCATAAAGAGACCTGTTGCAACTAAAACAGGAATAATTGGGACAAAAACGTCTCCAAAAATTCTTATTGCTCTTTTAAAAGTTAGTTTTTCAGGTTTATCATCTTCTTCAACTCTTGCACTCGGCTCCTGAGCAATCAAAGGCATAAATTCATCATATACTTTATCAACCAGTCCTGTCCCAAGAATTACTTGATACTGACCAGAATTGTAAAAACTCCCCTTTACTTTATCTAAATTCTCAATATTTTTTACATTAACCAGATTCTGATTTTTAGTTATTATTCTTAATCGCGTTGCACAGTGTTGAGCAGATTTAATGTTTCCAACACCTCCAACATTTTCTAAAATTGCTTGTGCTAATTCCTTATTATTCATAGCCTATCTCCGTTTCTATTGTGTATAAATGACTGATATGTTTATCTAAACTAGTAAATGAAGCAGTTTTATTCATTTTTGAAATAAAGTACCGTAAAGATAAAACCATTTCACCTTCATTAATAAAAATCTCTACTGCTGATTGATCAATCACAAATTTCATTGAATTTAACTGATTAATTGTATTGACTTTTTCTTCAAACTGATTCGATACCCAGTTTTTTCTGGCTAAAATCAACTTATTCCCTTCATATCTGAGTATAACGGAACTGTCACCCAAACTAATCTCAAATTTGTTGGCTTGTTCCTCAAAATTAACATCAAATATAGTTACTTGCTGACCATGTTCAAAACAAACTTCTGATTTATTAGTGGTCCATATTAATTCATTCTTGTCTAATAATTCCTTGACAGGATTTTGAAGCAATTTACCATTTTTATAAGTTAATTCTCTTGGTATTGTCAGACAATGTAAATAACCAAATTTATTTGTGGGACATAATTTTTCTTCAATTCCAGACATCCTCGACATCCAAGCCATTAAAATACGTCTGCCATTATTGTCAATAAACGTCTGAGGTGCATAAAAATCAAAACCAGCATCTAATATTTGAAGACTTTGTGTTGGAAAAAATTTATTCTCATTTGAATAGCCTTCATAATAAGCTGAATAACTTGAAATATCATCATCAGTCAGTAAGTCTCTTTTTTGAGGGCAGACAAGCAAAAACTCTTTACCATCCATTTGGAAGTAGTCAGGGCATTCACACATCTGATCTAAATCAGGACTTGAAAAAAACTCTCCGGTATACTGCCATTCTGTTAAGTCGACCGATTGATAGTGGGCAATACTTCCTTCACCATTAATTCGTTGTCCCCCTACAATCATATGGAAAGATTTATCATTTGACCAAACTTTGGGATCTCGATGATGTTCGGTAAAGCCCTTAGGTGTTTCGAGATTGGTTAGCAATTTTTGAAACTGTTGACCATCATCTGATTTTACAACTTTCTGATAACTTTTTCGCTTACCCCTATCTTTACTATTTCCAGTATAAAAGAGATATAGAGAATTATTGTGTCTAAGTGCTGATCCTGAATAGACACCGTCTTTGTCTTCTAAATCAGTTGGAGTTACCTTACTACCATGATGCTTCCAATTCCTCAAATCAGTTGATGTAAAAAGTCCCCACTCCTTGTAACTATGATCTGTAGATTTAGAATTCCATTGATGAAAGACATAATATACTCCTTGATAAAAAGCTAAACCATTTGGATCGTTAAGTAATCCTTTGGGAGGCTCTAAATGAATATTATTTTTATATGGATTTTCCAAATACAATCCTCCCTTTCTGTAAAACGTTTTCATTTTTCATAACCTTATTCTAAATGATTAGTGTAGCTATATACATAGAAATAATTAATCTATATATGGTATTTTCTAAGATGTTGTGTTTATTGTGGTTTTTTAGCTTATAATGATAGTATGAGTGATTTTTTAGAGGAATATACGGACAGCTACAACGAAATGGGAAATAAATCTATTTCCGATTTTATTCTTTATAATTGCGGTATTGAACATTGTGAACCTAATTACAGTTATGGTCCCAAAAGAAGAGAGTATCATTTTATCCACTTTGTTTTTGAAGGGCAAGGGAAATTAGAAATTAATCAGCAAAAATATACCGTTCAGAAAAATCAATTTTTTATTGTTCCTGCGGGTACCGTTTCAACTTATACAGCTGATAAAAATAATCCATGGAAATACGCCTGGATAGGATTTTTGGGGATACAAGCTCAACGCTACTTAAATCAATTAAGAATAGGTAATGAATTTGTATTTGATTGCAAAGATGCTTATATGTATAAAAATAAAATTGGTCATATCTTAGAGCAAGCAGATAATCAACTATCTTCATTTCTAATAATTAATGGTTTAATGTACGATATTATTGGTAATCTTATAGCTGAGATTCCTACTAGTGAGCAAGTTATTCAGCAAGAATCAATTTCAAAAAGAGCGATGCATTATATGAATTTACATTATCATGATGCCATACAAATCAGTGATGTTGCAAAATTTGTTAACCTTCATCCAAATTACTTGGCTAATATTTTTCAAGATGAGGTAGGAATTAGTCCAAAACAATATCTTACCCAACTCAAATTATCAAAAGCAAAAGAACTTCTAAGAGACACCGACGAACCTATTAATATTATTTCAAGCTCCGTTGGTTTCACTGATGCGTTAACTTTTTCAAAATTTTTCAAAAAAATAACTGGCCAATCTCCAAGTACCTATCGAAAGGAATCAATTACATGACTTTAAATATTGCCTTTGATGAAAGCAGTCAAATATTTCATTTGCACAATAATTCAATAAGTTATATGATTGAATTGCTGGAAGACAAGTACCTTGCTCATCGTTATTGGGGTCCTTACATAAAGCAATTTGATAAACTAAATCAAAAACCATTAAAAAAAAGAACCTTCTCAAGCCGTCCTGAAAAGAGTGATGAGCATTTTTCCTTGGAATTTGTTCCCCAAGAATTTCCAATATCTTATCAAGGAGATTATAAAGAATCAGCTTTAGAAGTCACGTTTCATGATAATAGTCATGTCTTTCGACTTACTTATAGCGATTACCAAATCATTACGGATAGTCCTGATATTGCCCCTTTACCCCATGCAAGAAAAAATCGAAATAGTCATTCCAAAACATTAGTTATTAATTTGATTGACGAAATTACACATATCCAAGTGAACTTATATTACACAATATTCGAAAACTATGATGCACTTATTCGTTCTTCCGAAGTGATTAACCTTGGAAAAAAATCACTTATCATTGATCAACTTATGAGTGCATCATTAGATCAATTATATAGTGGACAAGAAGTTATTAGTTTTTATGGATCCCACCAAGCTGAATTTCAGAAGAACAATGCACCTATCCAACATGGTCAATTTATTACAGGAACTAGTCGTGGCTCAAGCGGACCACAATATGTACCATTTATAGCCGTAGGAAAAAATGCTGATGAACAACATGGGCAAATACATGCGATGACCTTGCTTTATTCTGGAAATCATCGTGAATTAATTGAGCGAGACCAGTACGATCAATTAAGATTACAAATTGGATTAAATCCAAGTCAGTTCTCTTGCCAATTAGCAGAGCAAGAAAGTTTCCAGTCTCCACAAGCACTTTTAGTCTATTCAAAGAATGGTTTTAATGGCATGTCAAAAGTTTTTCATTCTTTCAATAAGAACCACATCTCACCACCAAACCAAGTTAGTACTACAAAACCCATCCTTATTAATAGTTGGGAAATGACGTATTTTGAAGTAAATGAAGCACTTATGTTAAAACTCATCGATCAAGCTTCCCAATTAGGTTTTGAAGCAGTTGTTCTGGACGATGGGTGGTTCAAAGGTCGAAACTCAAGTAAAACCTCCCTCGGTGATTGGCAGGTAGATCAGTCTAAATTTCCAAATGGTCTAGAAGTCATTGTCGAAAAATGTCGACAAAAAAAACTTAAATTTGGAATATGGTTCGAGCCTGAAATGATCTCACCTGAAAGTGATCTTTATACCAGAAAAACCCATTGGATAGTTAAAGCACCACACCATGCAGCACATTTAGGTAGAAACCAATATGTCTTAGACTTGACTCAAAATGAAGCACAGCAATTTCTGCTAAACACAATGAGAGAATTCATTTATACTTATAAACCAGATTATATCAAATGGGATATGAATCGCCACATCGTTGAACCATTCAGTCAAATTTCAGAGTTTCTTCCAAAAGAATTTTCTCATCGCTACATGATTAAACTATATGAAATACTAGATCAATTGACTACAGAATTCCCAGAAATAATTTTTGAAAATTGTTCCAGTGGTAGTGGGCGTCTTGACTTTGGAATGCTATATTACTTCCCACAAACTTGGGCAAGTGATAATACGGATGCCTTAGATAGACAAAAGATTCAATATGGAGCCTCTTATTTATTCCACCCCTATCAACTAACGGGACATGTTTCCGATGTTCCAAATCATCAAACAAATCGTATTACTCCCATCCAAACCCGTATGAACCTTGCATCATCAACTAACATGGGCTACGAACTAAATATCCTTACACTGTCTGATGAAGATAAAAGAGCAATAAAAAATCATTTAAATCAATATAAAGCACAGCGTGACTTAATTCAAAATGGTAGCTTCTATCGACTTTGTTCTCCTTTTGAAAGCAATATAACAGCTTGGCTATTTGAAAGCAAAGCAAAGGACGAAATCCTTTTATTTGTTTTTAAAAATTGTTTTAACATTACCGAACTAAACACTATCCTCACCATTCCATATGCAGATCCAACAGCTGAATATATAGATTCTAATGGATATCATTACTTTGGTGATGAGCTAAAATATTCAGGCTTATCTATCCCCTTTGAAAAAGGTGATTTTCAATCTTACAGTCTTCATCTAAAAAAATTAAATTGATATAAATCCTCAAAACGAACAGTAAAATAAGCATTTTGAATACACACAAAGCATTCCCAATTGGGAATGCTTTGTGTGTATTACAAGTTGTTATCGAACTGTATTGACTTTTTGAGATATAACTAATGAAAAATATATTTTGGGCCTTCTTCGCCCATTTCTCCAGTTAATACAAAATTATTTTTTTCTAAAACTCTTATTGATGCAATATTGTCAGGTTCTGCTTCCGCTTCTACATACTTAACACCAGGTTGATTAAGTGCCCACTTCACTATTACACCAACCGCTTCCGTAGCATATCCCTTGTTCCAATAAGTATCAATTAGACCATAACCTATTTCTACCTGACCACCTGATTTTAAACCTTTAAAACATAAGTCACCTACTCTATCCTGAGCATCATCATTTAGCTCAATCACTCAAGTAGCAAACCATTGTCTCTCGCCTGGATTACTTTCACTTGCCTTCAACATTCGAGAATAAGCATGTTTTAATCCTGGATTTGTTTCTTTATCAATCAGTTCCTGCATTTCCATATCATTCAATAGTCTTATTTGCAATCGTTCTGTTGTTACTTTATTATTCAACTCTTTTCCCACTTTCGTTTTTTCGGTGAGATAATTTTTACATTCTATTCTCATCTAAAGAATCTCACTAGATGTTTTAATAGATGTTTGTTTCAAAGGCATTCTCTTTTCTTATTTTTTTAAACTGTATCATGTATCGTAAATATTGTAAAGCAATTCAGTGCTTTAAAACAACTTAATCATAATATACAAAGAGCTTATTGATAAAAATTCAAACATGTGACAACACAAAAACCACTATTTAGAGTGTTTTTGTGTTGATATAAATCATTTAGAAGTTACCATATCAAAGAAAAAATCATCTAAAAAAACTGTTCTTTTCTCTCGCACTTTTGAAGTATTAGCATAAATTAATGCTGATCTGAATTTTGAAGCATTTTCTTCTATAAATTTTGTGCTGATATGAAAGGATTTTGATTGTAAATATATTATTGCAAATAGAAGCATTGTCACTGTATTTCCCACTGGAAACGGGTGAATAGTCCAAATACGAGAAACAAAATTTTCAATTGATGATATTGTTTCAATCCTTGAGAAATTAGAATAGTCTTTCTTAACTCTACATCTATTTGATTGTGTAACGTCCTATAAATATCAGAGTAATCTTCATAATGAATTGGTGGTTCATTTTTATTGCTCATTTCAGTTCTAAGATTATAATTTCTGTATTCTCCAGCTCTCAATTGATGTGGTAAGTCAATATCTTGATAGATAATCTTATGAATTGAATTAATGCTTTGGTGACTTAATTGAAAGCCATATTCAATATTTTCAAGGTATTCAACAATTCTAGTAGTGACAAAATCAGAATCACGGAATAATAAATCCTGCCCTATCTTACCAAAATAATAGTCATTTATTTGAGAATAAATATTTTGTAATTCTACCTCTTTATTTATATGTTTCAATGATAAATTTTTTAACAATTTTGAAGGTGAGTAATGATATCCCACTTGTAGGCCAAAAGCGATTTCCCAATATACATTCCTATTTTCAGGATTTGGAGAAAATCTTTCGTCTGAATTATCCATTTTGTAACTCCATTTTCTATTAACCTAGTATACCAAAATTTTCCCTTCACTATGTTATAATAGTCTATATTAACTAATAAGGAGTACCTAGTACATTGATGAATATGCAAAACATGATGAAGCAAGCGCAAAAGCTTCAGAAACAGATGGAACAAAAGCAAGCTGATTTGGCAGCAATGGAGTTTGTTGGTAAATCTGCTCAGGATTTGGTGATGGCTACTTTTACTGGTGACAAGAAATTGGTTTCTATTGACTTTAAAGATGCTGTTGTAGATCCTGAAGACATTGAAACTTTGTCTGATATGACGACACAAGCCATCAATGATGCCATGACGCAAATTGAAGAAGCAACCAAACAGACACTTGGTGCCTTCGCTGGCAAAATGCCATTCTAAATAGCAAAAGACTCTCAATAAAGAGAGTCTTTTTTAATCAAATAGTCCGCCTAAAGCTGCAAAAGGGTTATCCCCCGAACTCATCTTCTCCTCCTCTTGGTGGTCAAGATAAGTCTTATTGTCATCGAATTCCAAGAAAGTTTCATAGACACGAGCCGTCATTCGGGCGTCTTCCAGGCTGTTGTGCCCACGCCCTTTGATGCCTAGGAAGTCCGCCACTGTCGTTAGTTTTAAATTGGCGATGCCGTTTAAGTCGGTGCTACGTCGTTCAAAAGCTTCGTCATAGAGGTCAACTTTGTACTGGCTTGTCAGGTCCAAGCCATTTTCTGCCAAGATAGGCAGATCTGACTTGTGAGAATTATAACCAATCAGGGATAGGTCCCCAACGAAGCTTGTAAAGTCAGAGATAACCTGATCAACCTTTGGAGCGCCAGCAATTTTATCCGCTGTAATGCCTGTTAAACCATTGATAAAGCTTTGTAAGGGCACAACGGTGTAAACATAGGTGTCAAAGCTGTCAACTTCTTTGTGATTTTGACACTTGATTGCTGAAAGTTGAATTAGGTGGCTTTTGTCATCGACGGTGTTAAATTCCAAATCAAAGGCAATATAGTTTGCTAGATTTTCCATTTTTTCTCCTTAGAAAAAGGCCCATTTGGGCCTTGCATTACTCATGATTTATTTAGCAAAAAGACGTGCAAAGAAGCCTTTTTTACCAACTGTTTGGTCTTCGACTTGGCTACGCGCTTCGTCAACTTCTGCTTTTGCTTCCTCAAGTTCTAACTTAAGAGTTTCTTTGTCTGCCATTGCTTTAGCAGTTAATTGTTGTTGCTGATCTAATTGTTTATCTTTTTCAGCAATCTGCACGTCTTTTACGTGCATTTGTTCATCTTTAGCAGCTAACTGGTCATCTTTGGCTTTTAATTGGTTATAAAGACGAGTGATCTCAGTGTTTTTTTCGTCAACTAATATTTCTAACAATTCACGTTGTTTAGTTTCTTCACTAATTGGCTCATCATCAAAAATAGTTTTTTTATAAATTTCTTCCAACTTAATAAGGCCACTACGTTTAACCACAGTGACACCCTTGTCATTCTTATCAAGATCCTCATCTGGAAGAGCTTTTACACGATTATTAACGGCCTGACGGCTAACTCCCAAAATTTCAGCTAGCTCACTAACTGTCTTTTCTATTGCCATATTTTCCTCTTTAATATATTCCTGAATATTCTTACAAGAATAGTAACATAATACTAGTATTCTGTCAATTTCACTATATTATTAGAGTATTCTGGATATAAAAATAAAGCCGTTTTACTGTACGGCCAAGACAGAGATAACGGGATCACCTTCCTTTCAGTTTTCAGTCGGTTTCAAGGAAAACACCCTCCAATCTTTGTATTCTATTTTTAGGTAAGAAAAAACCGATGGACTTCTCTTACTACTTCTATTATAACCTTAAAAATTTTATCTGTCTCCTTTTTGCCTATCAAAAATCAGATGTCACTTTAGTAACAATTACAGCCACATTATGATATGATTAAGATATGAATAAGTATGAAACAATTGTAATTGGGGGTGGCCCAGCCGGAATGATGGCAGCCATTTCCAGTAGCTATCACGGCTACAAAACTCTGCTAATTGAAAAGAACAAACGCCTCGGTAAGAAGCTGGCCGGAACTGGTGGCGGACGTTGTAATGTGACTAACAATGGTACAGTTGAAGAACTCTTAGCTGGCATTCCAGGCAATGGTCGCTTTCTTTATAGTGTCTTTTCGCAATTTGATAACCATGACATTATTGCTTTTTTCCAGGATAATGGCGTTGCTTTAAAAGAAGAAGACCATGGACGGATGTTCCCGACCACTGATAAATCAAGAACAATCATCGGTGCCTTGGAAGCGAAAATTCAAGCCTTAGGTGGTCACATTTTACCCAATACAGAAGTGATCTCCGTTAAAAAAATTGATGATGTCTTTCACGTCAAATCTGCTAACGAAGAGTTCACCTGTGACAAATTAATTGTAACAACGGGTGGCAAATCTTATCCCTCAACTGGCTCAACCGGCTTTGGCCATGAAATTGCCAGACATTTTAAGCTGAACATCACCGAATTAGAGGCAGCAGAAAGTCCACTCTTGACTGACTTACCTCACAAGGCGCTCCAAGGCATCGACTTGGACGACGTGACACTATCCTATGACAAACACGTGATCACTCACGATTTGCTCTTCACCCACTTTGGTTTATCAGGACCAGCTGCCCTTCGCCTGTCTTCATTTGTCTCCGGCGGGGAAATTGCTACACTGGACTTTTTGCCCAAAATGACTCAGGATGACTTGGTCCATTACCTAGAGGACAACAGAGATAAGTCTCTAAAGAATGCCCTCAAAGGATTAGTCCCAGAGCGGGTGGCAGAATTTATTGCCACTGGCTACGCGGAGAAGGTCAAACAGTTGTCACCAAACGAATTGGAAGAAGTTATGGATAAACTCAAGAAAATGCCAATTCCCATCACAGGTAAAATGTCACTGGCTAAATCATTCGTGACCAAAGGCGGTGTTGACTTGAAAGAAATCAATCCCAAAACCTTAGAAAGCAAACAAGTCCCAGGACTCCACTTTGCCGGAGAAGTTTTGGATATCAATGCCCACACAGGTGGTTTTAACATCACTTCCGCCCTCTGTTCAGGCTGGGTCGCAGGAAGCCCTCATTATTAATGTAGAAAGTCTTGAAATTCAAGACTTTCTAAAAATGCTTAACTAGTTACATATTTTTCTTGATTTTTGAAAATGATGTTGTATAATAGTTATATGTTTCCTTAACTGGTTATGCACCAGTTAAGGAAACAGGGTCTGATAAGCCCAATGATTACAAGAATATAGAAGGAGAAAGCAATGGCAAAGAAATCAAAAATTGCTAAGTACCAGAAGCAGCTCCAACTGATTGATCAGTATGCTGACCTTCGTCGTGAACTTAAGGCTAAAGGCGATTATGAAGCCCTTCGTAAATTGCCACGCGATTCAAATCCAAACCGTTTGAAAAACCGTGATCAAATTGATGGTCGTCCCCATGCTTATATGCGTAAGTTTGGTGTTAGCCGTATTAACTTCCGTAACCTAGCTCACAAAGGTCAACTACCTGGCATCACAAAAGCTAGCTGGTAAGCTTTACCACCTAAGTGATAAGTCATCTTCCCCGATATTTATCATTGTTCGGTAATCATAGAAGCCAATTATTTATCATTTTAAGTCCGGTATGCCAAGATGCCGGGCTTTTTTTAGCAAAAGTTGATTATCCTTGGAAAACATTTATTTTCTTAACTATCTTGTTTGTGCATAATATATTACTTTTTTCTCTCTCCTGTCCATGTGAGAAATTATCATTTATGCAGAAATAATAATCAACTAAAAAGGCCTTTCCTATTGGAAAGGCCTTTTTAATAAAGACAAAGACTTTAACTTCACCTTTCTTGATATTTTTCCTTATGATTAGTCAGCGCGTTTCTCTCATTTTATTTCACAAGGAGAATTCAGATAATATATGATATCAAGTTGTCTTTCTATGCCTAAAATATGATTCATTATTTATTATTTGTCTTAATTTATTGCTTGCTTTAAAGACAAGTAAACTAGTATTTTCAGTCCTTAAAGGTAATAATTCTTCAGACTATAACTTGTACAAATAACACTTTTAATATATTCAAATTGAATTTATTTTTACACTTTTCATTTATAATAAAGGATAGTATCTAATCAAGAAAATACCCCCTTAGTTTCTCTAAGGAGGTGTAAATTGTTACTTTAATTCTCTAAATAACTAAAAGCTAAACTTGGTTTGGCGTTGAGATCCATTTGGGCAAAGTGACCTTTGTCGTACTCAACAGCTGCGGCAAGGGCGATCATGCCGGCATTATCTCCACAGAGTCTTAGTGGTGGAATGACCACTTCTGTTTCAGTGATATCTGTGGCTAGGCGTTCACGTAAGCCTTGGTTGGCTGCTACGCCACCTGCTACAACCAACATTTTAGATGGATACTTAGATAAGGCTTTCTTGGTTTTGACAATCAAGATATCAAGGACGGCAGCTTGGAAAGAAGCACAAAGGTCTTCTAAGACCAACTCTTCCCCTTTTTGCTCAGCATTGTGATGCAAATTGATAAAGGCTGATTTTAGTCCTGAGAATGAAAATTCCAAATGGTCTTCTTTAATCATCGCCCTTGGGAAGCTGTAGGTATCTTTACCTTGGTGTGCTAACTGGTCAATTTCTCGCCCTGCTGGGTATGTTAAGCCCATGACACGGCCTACTTTGTCGTATGCTTCGCCGACTGCGTCATCACGAGTTTCCCCGACGATATGGTAAGCACCAGGTTCTGTCACGTAAACTAACTCTGTGTGCCCTCCGGAAACCAGTAATGCCATCAGCGGATAGCTCAGTTCATTCTGCTCACGCGCAGCCATCAGGTGGCCTGCCATGTGGTTGACTGGGATTAATGGGAGTTGGTTAGCCCAAGCAAAGGCTTTTGCAGCAGCTATTCCAACCAAAAGCGCCCCAACAAGCCCAGGTCCATAGGTTACAGCAACTGCTGATAGGTCTTTAGCTGTGATGCCAGCTTCCTGCAAAGCGTCTTCAAAGCAGGTCGTTACCACTTCCACATGGTGACGGCTGGCAACTTCTGGCACCACGCCACCAAAGCGTTTATGGCTGTCAACCTGACTGGCAATGATATTACTTAAAAGTTCTCGGTCATTCTTAAGAATTGCGACACTTGTCTCGTCACAAGAACTTTCGACCGCAAGAATGTATCTATCTGTCATTTCTTCCTTCTTTTTTCATTACAACGGCATCTTCCACCGGATTATGATAATAGTTTTTGCGAATGGCTAGTGCAGCAAAGCCACATGACTTATAGAGAGCTTGCGCTGCTGAATTAGAAGCACGCACTTCTAGAAAAATTGGCAAGTCATAATCAAAGAGGTGTGTCATTAGCTGTGCTCCGATGCCTTTCCCTTGATATCGACTTTTTACTGCAATATTGGTTAATTCTAACTCACCCACTAATTGCTGGACTGAGAGAAAGCCAATCAATTGCTCTTGGTCGTAAGCAAAGAAGTAGTCGTTATTGGGCGAGCTTAAATCAGCTTCAATTTGCTTGAGATTCCAAGGCGATTGACCCTGGTAGGCATCGTCTAGAATGGCATAAATGCTTTGCGCTTTTTGCATAAGCTTATACCCGTTTTATGTAGTTGTCTTGATTACCTGATTGATGCGTTTTCAACCAATTTTCTTCAGCTTCAACTTTTTTCAAGTATTCTGGGACAAAGGCATCGACATCTACTGGTACCATCATTTGACCGACTTTACCAATTTGGTAGGCTGATGGTAGTGTCGCTTGAATCTTGGCATCTGGCAATGTTTCTGCTATTTCCTCTGCAAAGGCCTCAACCTCGCCGACAAAACAAATTTTTTGGCTAGGGTCTAAACTTGCTAATAATTCCGAGATAGCAATATGTTGGTCAGGTCTTGCAGATTGGTTATTTTGGTAAAATCCTGCATAAACATTGCGACGTCTTGCATCAATTAAAGGAATAATTAAAGCATCTTTTTGCATGGCTGGTGCAGCTAATGCATAGAGTGAAGATACGCCAACTAGTTCAATTGCTAAACTGTAGGCCAACATTTTTGCTGTGGCTACCGCCACTCGTAATCCTGTATATGAGCCTGGACCTTCTGCCACCACGATACGGTCTAAGTCGCCTGGGGCTATTTCTATAGAATCCATTAAAAACTCGATATGAGGCATAAGGCTGACACTGTGATTTTTCTTTACATTTAAAGTTGTTTCTGCCACTAGCTCCTGATCCTCGAGAATAGCCACTGATAGAGCTTTGTTAGACGTGTCAAATGCAAGTATATTCATTTTATCCACTTTCTTCATTGAATTTCTATTCCCAATTATATCATAAAATTGACTGACCAACAAAAAAGCTCTATATGATAGGGGTTTCACTCTATAAAATCGTCGGTCAATGCTTTTACTATCGGCTAATATTATGTTATAATTTTAGTAATTGCAAAGAATCAGGTTTAATCTATTACACAAATAATCAATAATACTTAGTTACCATTTTAAGATGGTCTTATTTCTTATTGTTTGGATAATTGATTCATTAGGAAAGGAATTTTTAACACATGATTTTTAAAGTTTTCTATCAAGAAACAAAGAACCGTAACCCACGTCGGGAAAACACTCAAACACTCTACATCGATATTGATGCTGAGACAGAACTAGAAGGTCGCATTAAAACCCGTAAACTTGTTGAAGAAAAAACAAGTTACAACGTTGAATTTATTGAACTTCTTTCAGATAAACACCTAGAATATGAAAAAGAAACTGGTGTTTTCGAATTAACGGAGTTGTAATATGTCAAATATCGATTTAAAACCTAATGAAGTCGGCGTTTTCGCCATTGGTGGTCTAGGGGAAATCGGGAAAAACACATATGGCATTGAGTATCAAGATGAGATTATCATTGTTGATGCTGGTATCAAATTTCCAGAAGAAGATCTTCTCGGGATTGATTATGTAATCCCTGATTATTCTTACATCGTTGACAATCTCGACCGTGTTAAAGCTTTAGTTATTACGCACGGCCATGAGGACCATATTGGTGGGATTCCATTCCTACTTAAACAGGCTAACGTTCCAATTTATGCTGGGCCATTGGCTTTAGCCTTAATTCGTGGAAAATTAGAAGAGCATGGTTTGCTTCGTGATACAACCCTTTACGAAATCAACCACAATACTGAGTTAACCTTTAAAAACTTGAGCGTGACTTTCTTCCGTACAACCCACTCGATTCCAGAACCTTTAGGGATTGTTATTCATACGCCTCAAGGGAAAGTTGTTTGTACTGGTGACTTTAAGTTTGACTTTACGCCTGTTGGTGATCCTGCGGATATCCATCGGATGGCTGCGCTTGGTGAAGATGGCGTGCTTTGTCTCTTGTCAGATTCGACAAATGCGGAAGTTCCTACTTTTACTAACTCAGAAAAAGTCGTTGGTCAATCAATTCTGAAGATTATTGAAGGCATTCATGGAAGAATTATCTTCGCCTCTTTTGCTTCAAATATCTACCGTTTGCAACAAGCTGCTGAAGCTGCTGTTAAAACTGGTCGTAAGATCGCAGTCTTTGGACGTTCAATGGAAAAAGCGATTGTAAACGGGATTGAACTTGGTTATATCAATGTTCCTAAAGGGACAATTATTGAACCAAATGAGTTGAAAAATTACCATGCTAATGAAGTTTTGATTATGTGTACTGGTAGCCAGGGTGAATCAATGGCTGCGTTAGCACGTATTGCTAATGGTACGCACCGTCAGGTTACACTTCAACCAGGTGATACAGTTATCTTCTCATCAAGTCCAATTCCTGGTAACACCACTAGTGTTAATAAATTGATTAACGCTATCCAGGAAGCTGGTGTTGAAGTAATTCATGGTAAAGTAAACAACATCCATACTTCAGGACACGGTGGTCAACAAGAACAAAAATTGATGCTCCGTTTAATGAAACCAAAATTCTTTATGCCTGTTCATGGTGAATACCGGATGCAAAAAGTCCATGCTGGTTTAGCAATGGATACTGGTGTTCCTAAAGAAAATATCTTTATTCTTGAAAATGGTGATGTTCTTGCCTTAACAAGTGATACTGCACGTCGTGCTGGTCATTTCAATGCGCAAGATATCTATGTTGATGGTAATGGTATTGGTGACATTGGCACAGCTGTTCTACGTGACCGTCGTGATTTATCTGAAGACGGTGTCGTTTTAGCAGTTGCGACTGTTGACTTTAAGTCACAAATGATTTTAGCTGGTCCAGACATCCTCAGCCGTGGATTTATCTATATGCGTGAATCAGGCGATCTGATTCGAGAAAGCCAACGTGTCTTATTTAACGCAATTCGAATTGCTTTGAAAAATAAAGAAGCAAGCATCCAATCTGTAAATGGTGCAATTGTTAATGCTTTAAGACCATTCTTATATGAAAAAACAGAACGTGAACCAATTATTATTCCGATGGTATTAATACCAGACGAAGAGTAATTGGAAGCCTGATTGAAATCAGGCTTTTTTTGTTTGAGCAATAAAAAAACAGCCTAAGCTGTTTTTTATTTATTTGAATTTGCTTTGTAAGCTACTGCTTCTTCTTCTGTTGAAAATACGAAGTGACCTGGTGTGATTTCACGCATTTCACGTTCTTTTCCATCCAATTCAATACTTGGATCATAAATTTCCGCAACACGTTGGCGTTCATAATCTGGGTCTGGTTCAGGAATAGCTGATAAGAGACTTCTTGTATATGGGTGAATTGGGTTATTATAAACATCTTCAGATGTCCCAATTTCTAACATTTTACCCCAGTGCATAACACCAATACGATCTGAAATGTATTTAACCATTGATAAATCATGGGCGATAAACAAGTAGGTTAAACCACGTTCAGTTTGTAATTTTTGCATCAAGTTAACAACCTGTGCTTGGATAGATACGTCCAAAGCAGAAATTGGTTCATCAGCAATGATAAATTTGGGTTTTACAGCCAAGGCACGGGCAATACCAATACGTTGACGTTGTCCTCCTGAAAATTCATGTGGATAACGAGTCACATGGTCTTTACTCAAACCAACACGGTCAAGTAGTTCTTGAACACGAGCTTCACGTTCTTCCTTTGTTTTAGTTAAACCATGAATATCTAGTCCTTCAGCAACGATGTCTCTAATTTTCATCCGTCCATTAAGACTTGCTTGTGGATCTTGGAAAATCATTTGTGCATCTTTACGGAAATTATGAAGTTCTTTTCCTTTTAGTTTAGTGATATTTACACCATTGAAAATAATTTCGCCATTGGTAATTTCATAAAGTTTTAAGATAGCACGGCCAACTGTTGTTTTACCAGAACCTGATTCCCCAACTAATCCAAAGACTTCACCTTCATAGATATCAAAACTGACATTATTAATGGCCTTGACTTCGTTGCTTTTCCCTTTATTAAAGGTTAAAGAAACGTTTTTTAGTTCAACTAATTTTTTACGTTCTTCAGTCATTAAATTTGTCCTTTCTTCTTATTCCATTTAGCCCAACGTTTTAAAATTGGTGCAGGTGGTGTTACTTGTGGTGCACGTTCATCTAACAACCATGTTGCAGCGTAATGTGTATCAGAAACTTTAAACATAGGAGGTTCCTCTTCCAAGTCGATATCTAAGGCATACTCATTACGAGCAGCAAAGGCATCTCCTTTTGGAGGATTCAACAGGTCAGGAGGTGTCCCTGGAATAGATTCAAGGCTTCCTTCTTCGGTATCAGTTGTAGGCATAGAGTTCAAAAGGCCCCATGTGTAGGGATGTTGTGGATTATAGAAAACTTCATCTACTGTACCATATTCAACAATTTTACCTGCATACATAACAGCTACACGATCAGCCATACCAGCCACAACCCCAAGGTCATGGGTGATAAAGATAATTGATGAAGAAATTTGTGATTGCAAACCTTTCATCAATTTCAAAATTTGGTTCTGAATTGTTACGTCTAGGGCAGTTGTAGGTTCGTCAGCAATTAAAATTTCTGGATTTGCAGCAAGTGCAATAGCAATGACAGCACGTTGACGCATACCACCAGACCACATATGTGGATAATCATTGATATGTTCTTCCGCATTTGGAATCCCAACTTGATTCATCAATTTCAATGCACGTTCCAAAGCTTCACTTTTAGAAACATTTTCATGGATTAGAATCGCTTCTGCAATCTGCATGCCAATTTTCATTGTAGGGTCAAGACTTGTCATGGGATCTTGGAAAATCATGGCAATTTCTTTACCACGAACTTTAACCCATTCGTCTTCATTAAGCTCAATTAATTTCTTACCTTTGAAATCAATATCTCCAGTGATACTTGCATTCTTAGCGTTTAGCCCCATCAAAGTCCGTGTCGTAACGGATTTACCAGAACCTGATTCACCAACAATGGCTAGTGTCTCACCTTTATATAAATCAAAATTGATATTACGGATTGCCTTAACAGCTCCAGCATATGTTTTAAAATCAACATGGAGGTCTTTGACACTTAATACTTTTTCTTTAGTCATATTAATTTTTCCTCCTAGTCGTTACTTGATTTTGGATCAAATGCGTCGCGCAAGCCATCACCTAAAAGAATGAAAGCAAGTGAGATGAATACCAAAGCCATAGCTGGAAGCATAACTTGGTAAGGGAAGTATTGTAAGTTTTCCTGAGCATCTGTGATCAATGACCCAAGAGAAGCCGTCGGTGGTTTAACACCAAGGTTGATAGCTGACAATACTGATTCATACATGATTGCACTCGGAACAGTCATCATAATTTGAACGATGATAATCCCAGAAATGTTTGGCAAGACATGTTTGAAGGCTATTTTATAATTGCTTTCGCCAAGTGCACGAGAAGCAAGTACGAAATCACGCTCACGGTAAGAGAGAGTTAAGTTCCGAACCTGACGAGCCATTGAGGTCCAGCCAACAATCGCGATCGATATAATAATTGACATAACACCATTACCAAGCAAAAGTCCAAGCATGGTTACAATAACCAAGTTAGGAATTGAAGAAATAATCTCAATAATACGTTGCATAAT
>CAACWJ010000041.1_pt1 | contig 54422 bp, 52 predicted proteins | sample 2275621 | NCBI WGS metagenome assembly CAACWJ01 (sample SAMEA5312456, study PRJEB27640) | indoor metagenome | biome: indoor environment; feature: uncontrolled; material: polymer tiles stone | place: Germany | collected 2014-07-07
TCTTGATTACAAGTCTCCAAAAGACTTTGAAAAATATAATTCTTAAATTCTCTTAACTCCGTGTCTAGTTTTTCGTTGACTTTCCATTTGGGTAAATTATCTAAGGTGGTGAGCCGATTCCCCAAATCATCAATTGCAACTAACATTATTTCTCCAAATCTGTTTCCTATCTAATTATTCGTAAATGACAAAAAAAAAGCTATAGTCATAGCTTTTTATTTTTTTGGTAAGGCAAGATAGACTAGGCTGGTGATAAACATGAGGGCACTAGTTATATAGAAGGGTGTAATAAAGGCTTCCATATGAAAGGCCGCTGGCAGTTTAGTTAGAATTACTGGCGTCAAAATAACACCAATATTTCCAGCGGTGATAGCTAAGCTAGTTACAAAATTGATATGTTCACGGCTATAGTATTTTGCAATATAATTGAAAACTGATGACATTGTTCCGACAAAACTTGCACCGATTAAGAACGCTGCAAGGAAGAAAACAAATTTATGATTTGAAAGGGTTAAGATGAAATTTCCAATCCCCATTAAGAGAATCATTACTAGCATTGTTTTTTCTGATAAGACTTTGGTCAATTGACCAAATACTAAACCAACAAAGATACCACTAAAAGCTAATAACGATAATAAATTACTTGCAAAAAAGCTAGAATAACCATAATGACTGACCAATAGTGTAGGTAATTTAATAGTTGCACCAATGTAAGAAATACCAACAAAGAAAGTTACTAACATTAACAATATTGCTTTTTTATCAAAAGCTGTTGCTGATTTTAAAGGTAAAATTTCTTTGTCTGATTCCGGAACAATTTTCGTAAAGAAGAAATAAACTGGGATAACCAATAAATAAACAAGATAAGTGTAATTAACTCCAATTAACAAAGCTAATCCAACAATAAAGGTTGTTAGTGCTTTTCCAATATTTAAAGTTGCTGTCCGAAAACCAATCATATTTGCTCTGGTTTCACCTTCATAATAGTCACTGATGATACTAATTGACAGTGCATTATATAAACCAATCCCAATTCCTAGTAATAGGCGACAGATTAAGACAATTGTGAAATTGGTCGTAATAAATGAGACTAATCCTGAAATTAATATAAAGATTAGACCGAGTTGTATTGTCTTTTTCTTACCAATTTTGGCAACTACTAAATTGCTAAGAATAACAAAAATGGTAATCATCATTGCTGGAATAGTCACTAAACTCTCAACAGATGCAAGACCTATATGTGGGTTTTGACCATGGTAAAGTTCAAATAATTTGGGAATAGCTGGCGCAATGGCTAGGTGCGACATGAGGAAAATTGAAATTGACAGAATGGACAATTTCGTCGATAATTTATCTTTCATGAATAATCTCCTTAAAAAGGATACCTTCTTAGTATATAGCCCGTCGGGTATTAATGCAAGGATTGTGATTTTTTTCATGAATGTTTTTCTAATAATAGGTTAATCTAAAAACTTAATTATTTCTGTCTTTTCCAGTTTGGTCAGTTTTCGGTATTGTCCAACTGGTAATTCACCCAAGGTAAGTCCAGCAAAGGAAATTCTTTTTAAGTAGATTACTTTCAGTCCATAAGCCAGAAACATCTTCTTAACTTGATGGAATTTTCCTTCAGAAATCGTAACAACTGCTTCCGAACATTTCTCATCTTTTTTCAAAATCTGCAAATGGGCTGGTTTACATTTAGTCCCATCATGAAAGACAATTCCTTCTTCAAAAAATACGAGCGCATCATCTTTTAATTGGCCATTAACACGAACCAGATAGGTTTTAGAAACATGGTGCCTGGGATGAAGCATTCTAAAACCAAGTGGTCCATTATCAGTCAATAAGACTAACCCTTCAGTGTCACGATCTAATCGACCTATGGGATAGAGTTTTGCATATCTATCTTCCACAGATAGACAATCAATAACTGTTTGATGAAGTCCATCACTTCTTGCGGATACAACCCCATTTGGTTTATTTAAGATAAAATAATGATGGCCTTCAGCTTGAATGGGAGTACCTGAAGCAGTAATTACCTGCAAACTAGGATCAACATTAGTTTTACCATCCGTTATGACCTGTTCATTAACTTTTACTTGCTGACTTTTTATAAGAGTTTTGACTTGATTACGCGAGCCAATCCCTTCTTCTTCCAATAATTTATCTATTCTCATAGAGGTAGTTTACCATATTTCAACAAAAAAAGAGCTAAGAGGAGAATCTTAGCCCAAGGGGAAACGAGATTAATTAATTAATTTAAAAGCGAAGCGGCATCCGTATCGACTATAACAACACAATTTGGATGTTTTTGTAGAATTGAGGCTGGTAAGTCCTCAGTAATGTCACCAGTTAACATTGCTCTCACTGCTTCTGCTTTTTCTTTACCAAAAGCAAGCAAGACAACCATTTTTGAATCCATAATTGAAGCAATACCCATAGAGATAGCTTGTTTTGGCACATCATCAATGGAATCAAAGAAACGACTATTAGCTTCTATTGTTGAAGCTTCAAGATCAACAACATGTGTTCTTTCTTCAAATGATGTACCTGGCTCATTGAATCCAATATGACCATTACGTCCAATACCTAATATTTGAAAATCGATTGGGTATTCAGAAATAACATCATTATAACGTGATACTTCTTGATCTAAATCACTTGCTAAACCATTGGGTAGATAATTCTTTTTGAATGGTTTTTCATTAAATAAATGATCACGCATGAAATAATCATATGATTGGTCATTTTCGACTGGTAGTCCAACATATTCATCTAAGTTTATACTTGTAATTTCAGAAAAATCTAAATCACTAGCAACAACTTCTTTATAGAAGGTTACCGGAGTTGAACCAGTTGCAAGACCTAAAGTTTTTGCGCCTTTTGCTAAACTATCCTTTAATAAGGTGAAGGCAACTTTTCCACCTTCTTCTTGATTTTGTACACGAATAACTTTCATTTCATACTCCTTTTATTGGTATAGACCTTTTATAATTATATTATATGGTATATACCAATTTTTGTCAAGTCAAATACTCATGTTTTTGAAATTAATCTAATGACGCTTCCAGCCTCACGTGATATAATAGTTAACGATCTAATTATTGCAAGGCATAAGATTTTAGCTTTGCCATTACACAAAGGAGAAAAATGAATACAAACGATTTTGATTTTGACCTACCCGAAGAGTTAATTGCTCAAACACCGCTTGAAAAACGTGATAGTTCAAAACTGTTAATCATTGATCATAAAAAAGAAACGATGGTTGATAGCCATTTTGATCACATTATTAAAGAGCTTAATCCTGGTGATGCACTTGTCATGAACAATACGCGAGTTCTTCCCGCCCGCTTGCATGGTGAAAAACTTGACACTAAAGGTCATGTTGAACTACTACTACTAAAAAATACCTCTGGTGACCAATGGGAAGTCTTAGCTAAACCTGCTAAAAGACTCAGAGTTGGCAGTCAAGTCTCTTTTGGTGATGGCCGTCTTAGTGCCACTGTTATTGAAGAACTAGAGCATGGTGGTCGAATCGTTGAATTTTCTTACGACGGGATTTTCCTTGAAGTTTTGGAAAGCCTTGGGGAAATGCCGCTGCCGCCTTACATCCATGAAAAACTTGAAGATTCAGAACGTTATCAAACAGTATATGCAAAAGAAAATGGCTCTGCGGCTGCACCGACTGCTGGCTTGCATTTTACCCAAGAACTGTTAGAAAAAATTGAGGCTAAAGGTGTCAAACTAGTTTATCTGACACTACATGTTGGGTTAGGTACATTTAGACCAGTCTCTGTTGATAATGTCGATGAACACGATATGCATTCTGAATTTTATAGTCTTTCTGAGGAAGCTGCAACTACCTTACGTCAAGTCAAAGCTGATGGTGGACGAGTGATCGCAGTTGGTACTACTTCAATTAGAACGCTCGAGACTATTGGTAGTAAATTCAAAGGTGAAATTGTAGCCGATTCTGGTTGGACAAATATCTTTATTAAACCAGGCTATCAATTCACAATTGTCGATGCCTTCTCGACCAATTTTCATTTACCAAAATCAACTCTTGTCATGTTAGTATCCGCATTTGCCGGACGTGATTTTGTTCTAGAAGCCTATAAGCACGCTGTCAATGAAAAATATCGCTTCTTCAGCTTCGGAGATGCAATGTTTGTAAAATAGGTATTTTTTAAAAAATAAAAACGATATGAGAAATCATATCGTTTTTTATTATGAGACTATTTGTGTTGGATCTTCCTCTAATGAAGCTGGTTCTTGTTCAAATACTGGCGTTGGCTGATCAACTTTATTGTGATTTACGCGATGCCATTCATTAATGACATAAGTTAAGGAAACTAATTGTCCATAACCGATACCATTTATTTCGTCAGATTCCTCCGTGCTTCCCCCAAGATATCTAGTATATAGAGCAATTAGATATGGACTCTTCTCACAGACTACAGCGTCAACATTTAACGCTTCACGAACATAGCCCGGTTTTTGATAAACTACTACATCCGCTGGAAGATACGTTTTATAGTATTCTCCAGGGAAAGATTCTCCAATATAATATAAAATATCTTTATATTTTTCTTTATGTTTCCAAAGGTAATCTAACACTTGGATATAGTAATCACTTGTAGTTTTATTTCCTTTTTCTTTAATCGTTTTAATTTCAGCCTTTGATTTACCATACTTACCAAGTTTAGTGTATGCTTTTCCCATACCACCTAAGCGATCCCCTAAAGCATAGGCTGGCGTATTTTCAGAATAAACTAAGGAATACTCTTGCATATCAGGTATTGACATTGCCCCATTGAATTGTGCCATGTAAGCATTGTGTTCATTAAGTAACTCATAGTTTGTATTGGTGATGTCAAATCGTTGTTCAAGGGTATATTTGCCCTTAGCAACCTCATCAACAACAAGCATGTTTAAGGGTAATTTATAGGTTGAACCAGCTGTCATTGGTTGCGTATCATTCATAGAAGCTGTTTTCCCAGATTCTAAATCTTTATATGAAAAAGCAACTTGATCATGAGCTATCCCAAACTCATCCAAATAAGCTTTGACAGTATCTTCCAAACTAAGGTGGGAGTAATCGTAGTATAGCCCTAAAGCATTCATACGATCTTTATCAGCTTCCATAGTGGCATCTTTGTCAGCTTGACTTTTTTCTTTCACTTTTTTTGGTTTTGACTTTGTTTTTTTGACTGTCTTCTCCTCTTTCATTTTTGTATTTTGGGCTAATGCAGAGCCTGTTAATACTAATCCTGAAAAAGCCAGCAATCCTAAACATAGTAATACTATTGTCTTTCTTAAAGAAAAATAGTTTCTCTCATTTAACATTTTATATCTCCTACACTATTATTTTATAATAATTTAATAAATAATCAAGTTAATATGACATAATTTCAACAAATTATTTCAAAAATATTACAAGAGAGTATAAAAAAAGCAAATTCAAAAGAATTTGCTTATAATGTTATGCTTTTGCTGATTGATATAATTCATCAACTTTATTCCAATTAATGATTTCAAAGAAAGCTTTAATATAATTAGGACGAACATTACGATAGTTTAAGTAATATGCATGTTCCCAAACATCCAATCCTAAAATTGGTTTTAATCCTGATGAAATTGGTGTATCTTGATTAGCAGTTGACATAATTTCAAGTTTACCTTCTTTATTTACAACTAGCCATGCCCATCCAGAACCAAAACGTCCTGTTGCTGCAGCTGTGAATTGTTCTTTAAAGGCATCAAATGAACCAAATGCTTCATCAATTGCAGTTGCAACTTCTGAAGAAATTTCAGTATTCTCAGGAGATAATAATTCCCAAAATAGTGCGTGATTCAAATGTCCACCACCATTATTAATTAGGGCTTGACGAATATCTGAAGGAATAGATTCCACGTCTGCTAGAAGAGTTTCTAAATCTTCACCAATTTCTGGGTGTTTTTCTAAAGCAGCATTGGCATTTGCAACATAAGTTGCATGGTGTTTATCATGATGGAGAGTCATTGTTTCTTGGTCAAATTGAGGCTCAAGTGCATCATATGCGTAGGGAAGTTCTGGTAAAATAATAGCCATGTCAAAATCCTCTTTTCCTTTATTATAGGTCTATATTATCGCATTTTGAGAGAGCTTTCAACTATTTTGATTAAGTGACCATAAAGAAAAACTAATGCTGTCAGAATAGCTATGATAACAGTTTCAAAAGGAGAATATCAAATAAATAAGACTTGTCATAGGTACCAGTTTTAATTTGGAAATCTGTCTCTATCAGTGCTTTCACAGCAGATTGTAGATACGTTTTACTTAAAGTTCTTGAATCTTTAATAGCATACTTAACCTGATAGGGATTAATTTTTCGACCTAAAACATCAGATAAAGCTAATACAATTTGTTGTTCATTTTTTCCTTGTCCTTTTAATATTGCAATTTGTAAAAAGAGTCTAAACTGCCCAAGCATAATAGCTATTAACTTGATTTCATCTTCTCCGGTTAATCTTAAATCGTGGACAAGATTAATTGCATCTTCCACTTTCTTTTGTAAGAGAAACCGCGTTAAATCAAAGATATTATCTTGCAAGGATTTCGGGATTGCCTCGTCAACATCATACAAAGTAATACGACCTTCATTTTTGTATGATTTTAGAAAGTTAATATTTTTCAATATTTGACTAAAGTCATCGTTTGATTTTAAAAGTAATCTTTCAAATACACCACTATCATAGGATAAGCCCAAATGGTGACTGTACTTTTGAAAATAAGTCTTTGACTCGGCTTCTTTTAGCTGAGTTGCTTCAATGACTTGGGCATCTCTTTTTAATAGTTTAACAATTCGACGCTTGCCATCCAATTTACCGGGTGCAAAGATAATTAAACGCGTTGAATCCATAGGTTTTTCCAAATATGACTCAAATGATTTCAACTCATTTTCTTTAAGATAATTCTTTTTAGCAGTCGTTAGGTCTAAGAAGTGATCAAAAATAACTACTTTTTGATCTGCAAAAAATGGTAAACTCAGCAAATCAAGTTCAGCATCTTGGTAGTCAGTTTCTGATAAATCGAAATAGGAATAGGTTAAGTCGTCTTTATCGTAGGCTATTTTTTCCATTAAGACAGACTTAATTTGTGAAAACTGTCCAAGATCTTCACCAGTAACTATTGTAATTAAATCTAATTTCTCTTTGGTTAATTTTTCTATCTCTTCAATTGCAATCATGTCTATATTATAACAAAATTTAGTTAGTATTTGTCATCTAATTAGATTAAGGATTAACGCATTCGATTGTCCACTTAAATAAACCTTTAAATCGAATTGCTCCATTTTGGTCAGTCCGTAATGTATTAATTTTCCGTCGATGAAAACGACTTATGGTTTCTTGATGTGGATGCTTATAAATATTGTTTTTCCCAGCTGAAAATAAAGCTATTTGTGGTGAAAGTTGATCAATGAATTCTTCAATAGACGATCCCTTCGACCCATGATGACCAGCTTTCAAAATATCAGCTTTCAAATCGGGATAATTTCCCAATATTTCTTTTTCCCCATCAGCTTCTAAATCTCCAGTAAATAAAAATCGCTTATTCAACAATTTTCCATACAATACGATGGAATCATTATTTTTCCCATCCCCTTTTTTAAAAGGATAGAGAACCCTAAGCTGACTCCCCATAACAGGTAAAACATCTCCTCTTTTAATCACTTTCACTTTTCTTTTCATCTTATATAGCCTGTCTACAAACTCTTGATTCGTTAAACTACCTTGACTAACCAATATTTCCTTAATATTAATTGATTTCACAACATCCTCCATATCACCAACATGGTCTGTATCCGTATGCGTTAGTAATAGTTGATCGATCTTGTTAATACCCTGACTTTTCAAATATGGAATTAATGTTTTCTCCGCATTAGAAAGATTATGTCTTCTTTGCCATTCCATTTTTCCTTGTTGTTTATGGACTCCTCCAACGTCAATTAAGATAGTTTTGTTAAAGATATCCCTAATCAATATACTATCCCCTTGTCCGACATCAACAATTGTAATTTCATTTTTGAATGGCTGAGCAATTGAAAACCAAACAAGACTAAGAAGAAAAATAAGGAGATACCTCACATTTTTCCTATTCCAAAAATCATATAAAATAACTAGCAAAGCCAAAATTAGGAAAAGTTGAATTTGATTTGGTTTTCCAATAATCCATGCATGACCAAATTTTTCACATAACCAGCGAACAACCACTTCCATCGATTCAAAAATGCCGTTCAAGGTACGTAAAGGTAAAATAGGAGTCAAAAAATAAACAACTGTTAAAAGCGGCAAAATGAGCTGATCAAATAGCAAGGAAAATAATGCGGTTAAGAGAATAGATATTGGATGGTAAACCGAAAAGTAAAAAGTCAAGAATGGCAAACCGGCACATGCAATTGAAAGAGGGAAAATAAATTGTCGACACTTGTGATGATGATATCGGTTGTTCAAAATCGATATAACAAATGCATAAGCTAAGGACAGTACCCCTCCTACAGTTAAGAGAAAATTAGGAGAAAAGACAAAAAGTATAAAGACTGTAAATGCAATATTATCTTCCTTACTAACCTTTAAGTTACTTAGATTCCTTTGAGATAAACTCCTTAAAACAGAAATACTATAGCCAGTTATTGCAGCATAAAAAATTGAAAAGAGCAATTCAATTCCTGGGAAGTACTCTTGTGGAATTGATATCTTGATTAAGACTTTTCGAAAATTATTAAAGAAAAATCCAACATGCATCCCTGACAAGGCAAAGAGATGAATAATTCCTAGCTGACTATATATATCTGTCATCTGTCCAAAACTTTTATCTAAAAATCCGAATAGCAAGCCAGTCATATAATGAGCCATTGGATCCGGATAAGTCTGCTGACAGGTAACAATAGCCAGTCTTCGCCATTTTACCAAGTATTCAAATAGATTTCGGACCTTTGAAATACGCATTTTCTTAATATCTTTAAGTCGACCAATTCGAAAAATTCCATGATTTTTTAAGTGCTTCTGATAGTTAAATCCATTGAAATTTCTTTGTCCATCAGCATGCTCTAATTTTATTTCCGTTTCAATATCAAGATAATCACTGCAATTGCGATAAAATAAGAATTCCTCTTTCGTTTTCAGCTGATAAAAGATTTGATATCGATTTTCATTTTCTTCACCTTCAAAAGATAAAAGGTCTCCATTAATATTAATTGAATCAGGAATTAACCGAATATGGTAAATAACTTTGGGTTGGTGCTTAAATTTGTAGGCGGAAATGTGAGAATTGACAAGAAAGTAGAAAGCAAAAAATGTAAGAACTAAACAAGCTTTAACAAAAACTATTTTCCCATAATTGTTGATTAGTAATATTAAAAGACAAATAAAAAGCAGTACTGCTAAATGACTTCTACAATTAATTGAGTAAAACATCATTATTGTTATCAAAGCTAACTGAGCAACTGGAATCGGCAAGTATTTATTCAATACTTAAATTATCTTTCATTTTTTCAAGTGTTTTCTTACCAATGCCAGAAATTTTGGTTAAATCTTCCAGACTTTTGAAGCCACCCATTTTATCTCTAGCTTCGATAATTTCATGCGCTCGTTTTTCGCCAATCCCTGGAATTTTAGTTAGTTGATCACTTGTCGCACTATTTATATTAATCTTTTCATCATCACTAGGTGCGTCTGCAGCTTGGACTGTCGATGAGGGTAAAACTGATTTATTCTCACCCAATCTAGCAATATAAATAACAGATGCATCGGATAATTTTTGAGCGAGATTGATGGCTTGCCTATCAGCATCTTGAGTCAGCCCACCGGCCATTTTGACCAAATCAGTCACTCGACTATCTGCTGGTAACTTATAGACCCCCTCTTGCTTAACAACCCCTTTCAAATCAACCATAATTTGGTTACTTGTATCAGTCGACTTTGATTCTGCTTGGCTCTGCTCCTTGTCTTCTTTAACTTCTATAATTTCTTTTCTTAATTCAATCACGTCTTCTTCTTTTTGTTTATCGGCTGTGCTATTCCCAAAAACAAAAAGAGATAGAGAAAAAAGAAGACAAATACAAACAATAATTGCGATGATTCTGCCTAGAATATAGTGATTAACATACCACTGTTTTATATCTGTTAGAATTTCTTTCATAATCCACCTCACATATATATTCGTAAATAAAATAAAAAAATCATTCAAATGAATGATTTTTATTTTCTATGTTTATCAGGATCCCAAACGAAGCTTGCTATATATGAGAAAATCATCGTCAATAGTAAAACAATAATTAAAACAAGTGCTAATGGAATACGATAGAGATATGTTAGTGGATTAAGCGATTTTCCAGGCTGATAAGGAACCATCTCAACATCCATGCGGTCAAATTCTGCTTGAATCCTTTGAGCAACTTCTGCAATACCCTCATCGTTCATCCGCTTGATATCTGAAATGTCTATTGGATTTCCGAAATTCATATCAACACGCTCACTATTAAGTAACCCTTTAACTGTTAGCGGACCAGCATAGGCGGCTGGCATAATTCGAACCTTGGCCATCTTGGCAATTACAGCTACACCACCTTTAACATCTTTAGAATGACGGCTACCACTTGGAAACATGACCAATGATTTGTCTTTCTTTTTTAAAACATTAACTGGGTATCGAATGGCATCATGACCTGGGTGTTCCCTATCAATTGGGAAAGCACCGCACATTTTTATCCACCAAGCAAATAAACGATTGGTAAATAATTCTTTCTTAGCCATAAAAATGAATTGTTTTGGTCGAGCAGCAAAAGCCATATAGACTGGATCCCAAAAAGTACGGTGTGGTGCTACCAAAATATAATTTTCATCAGCTGGTAAGATTTTTTCTTGATTATGGTAGTGAGTATTGCCATTAACAACCCACAATAAAAAGACTACTAAGCCACGTAAGTATGAATAGAACACGTGATTCTCCTTTATAATTTCTATCTTGTATATTGTATCATGAATACTAACTTTCGGAAAGTCTGATCTCTCTTCCTAATTTTTCTTTAGATACCATTAGTGGCTATCAGACTAGATTCTTTTTTGATATAATAAATGAATGGATAAAATAGAACTAAAGGATGGAGAGCGCATCGATCAACTCTTCTCCACAGACGTAAAAATCATACAAAATAAAGATGTTTTCAGTTACTCAATTGATAGTGTACTCCTATCCAGATTTCCTATAATTCCAACAAGAGGATTAATTGTTGATTTATGTTCTGGAAATGGAGCAGTTGGCCTTTTTGCTAGTACAAGAACGAAGGCACCAATTATTGAGATTGAACTGCAGGATCGGTTAGCTGAAATGGCTCAACGGTCGATAATTCTAAATAACTTGGAAAGCCAGGTGAAAATGGTCAATGATGATTTAAAAAATCTATTGAATTATGTTCCTCGTTCAGGTGTCGATTTAATTCTCTGCAATCCACCCTATTTCAAAGCTAAAGAATCATCTAAAAAGAATCTTTCTGAGCATTATTTGCTAGCAAGACATGAAATTACTACTAATTTAGAAGAAATTTGCCAGATCAGTCGACATGCATTAAAGTCAAATGGTCGATTAGCAATGGTTCATCGACCTGACCGTTTCATTGAAATTATTGATGCCTTGAGAAGCAATGGTTTAGCTCCTAAACGCATTCAATTTGTTTACCCTAAAGTGGGCAAAGAAGCAAATATATTGTTAATTGAGGCAATTAAAGATGGTTCTATCGAAGGGATGAAGGTTCTTCCTCCCCTTATTGTCCATGAGGACAATGGCGACTACACTGATCACATCCATAAGATATATTTTGGAAAACCAAATAAGGAGAAAAATGATCTCTAACGAGGAAACCCCAAAAGCTTACATCTATGTTTTAGAATGTGCAGACCATACCTTGTACACTGGTTATACGACTGATGTTGAAAAAAGATTAATAACACATAATGCTGGTAAAGGGGCAAAATACACGCGTGCCCGTTTACCAGTAACGCTACTTTATGTGGAAGAATTTGCCAGTAAACAAGAAGCAATGTCTGCTGAAGCATTATTCAAAAAACGAAAGTCAAGACGACAAAAATTAAACTATATTAATGAACATAAAAAAATTGAGAGCTAAACTCTCAATTTTTTTATTTAATTTCTTTTGGTGTTTGAAATTCTTTAATTGGTAATTTCAAAATATCTGAAAGAATCAATGGAACCACTTCGACTTTAACTTCAGAGTATTGAAGACCAAACCAGCGAGCTGGCGTAGCAGTGAAATGTTTAATACTTGCTTTAGTTTGCATGATAAAGCGTTCAAAGCCATTTAATTGACGCGCATTAGATACACGTTCTTCAATAATAACAAATCTAAAGTCACCAACTTTACGACCTGGTGTAATAGAGTATTCTTGAACTTGTTGAGGCAAGCGACCACTTTCCATCAAGTCTTGAACAATTGTTCTAAGATAACGTGGTACAGACTGAGGCATTCTAAATCCTAGGAAAAGTTCAACCTTCACCATGTAGTCTGTTCCCATCATATCAACCTTATACTTAGCAGTATATGGTTCATCAGTTACCTTAACATTAACAAACCAATACACCTTAGCACGTTTTGGTCTTTTATCCAAAATTGAGTAAAGAATGGATTTATCAATCATATTGTCTTGTAATCTATTTGTCAAATAAACAACGTTTGTTTGATAAAGATCAATTGCTTTATCATCACGTAAGGCTTTGATTTGATCTCTGTAATCCAATAGATTGAGTGATTTAACATATTTAAAGACAATTTTTGTCCCTTTATGCCAAATAAACATAACTGACACAATTCCTAAGGCAAGGATAACAACTACGTAACCACCGTGCATAAATTTAACAGCTGAAGCTGCAAAGAAAATGAATTCTATCAGTGCAAAGAATGACATAATAACATGAGCTATTACCGAGTTCATCCCCTCTTTAATTAAGTAATAATTTAAGAGTACGGTTGTCATCAACATAGTTATAGTGATAGCTAAGCCATAAGCTGCTTCCATATTAGCTGAATTTTTAAAGTAAAGCACCACACATGAGGTGATAAAACATAAGAGCCAGTTAATAACTGGAATATAAAGTTGTCCCAAGTTTTGACCTGGATAAGTAACTCTAAACAATGGAAAAATTTTAAGACGCATTGCTTCCGCAACCAATGTAAATGAACCAGTGATTAAAGCTTGTGAGGCAATGATTGCAGCAGCCGTAGCAATTAGCACCGCAAATACTCGGAAACTTTCTGGAACAGCAGCAAAGAAAGGATTTAATTCAATTCCACTATTACGGTTTGCCAAAATCCAAGCACCTTGACCACAATATGATAAAACGATACATATTTTAACAAAAGGCCAAGAGAAATAAACGTTACCCCGACCAACATGCCCTAAGTCAGAATAAAGAGCTTCTGCACCAGTTGTCGCAAGAAAAATTGAGCCTAGAATAAATATCCCACGATGATTTTCTGGACTTAATAAAAGATGTATCGCGTAATAGGGATTAATAGCTTTAAAAACTTCTAAATTTCCTAAGGCATTATATAGTCCTGTTAATCCTAAGAAACTGAACCAGACCAACATGACTGGTCCAAATAGCTTACCAATCAAACTCGTACCAAAACGTTGGATACTAAACAAACTTAATATTATTAGTAAAGTTGTAATAATAACATTGGTCTGATTTTGATAAATACTACTGATTCCTGGTACAGCTTTTAGTCCCTCAATTGCTGAAGTAACTGTGACTGCAGGTGTTAGGGCACCATCTGATAAAAGTGTTGCTCCACCAATCATTGCAGGTACAATCAACCATGGAGACATTTTTCTTACTAATGTATAAAGCGAGAAGATGCCACCTTCATGATGGTTATCAGCTTTTAAAGCAATCCAAACATATTTAATTGTTGTAATTAAAGTGAGGGTCCAAAATATCAAAGATATAGAACCAAGAATAAAGATTTCAGAAACACTAGATAAACCACCTTGGTTTTCAACCAAGGATTGCATTGTATAAAGAGGACTCGTTCCAATATCTCCATAAACAATTCCAAGTGCAATGATAAAACCGGCCTTCGATGCTTTATCAAAAGCAGCGTGATTGGCATTAGACATCCCAATCGTCCTCCTAAATTTCATAAAATACCAAAAAATGGTTGAAACCATTATAACAGATTATCAATAAAAAAGGAATTAAACTAAAAAGAAAAGTGCCGAGATCACTCAACACTCTCATTTTATTAGTTTGACTTGTTACGGATAACAAATCCCTTATCTTTACTTGAAGATTTTGTATCTTTATTGTAAAAATCTTTTGCATTACGTTTAGGTTTACGTGAGCCAGTTGAACTTGCGTCATGGCTATCACGTTTATTTTTACGACGGTCGCCTTCACGATCATCACGAGATCCACCACGACGGTCATCACGTCTACCACGATTTCCACCACGGCCACGATCATTACGACCACGTCCGCCTTTACCACTCTTACCACCACCATGGCCACCACCAACATATTTAAATGGTAATGGTTTTTCACGAGCGATTTCAACTTCTGGTTGATCAGCTGGATCTTGAACAGTTAAGCTTAAGATGTATAAAGCCAATTCTTCAGGTGTAAATTCAGAAGCAAGCTGGATGGCATCATCTTTGAATTTATCAAAGTTAGAACGAATCGTTTCATCTGCAAAATCACGTTCAATCTTTTTAAGAGCCACTTTCTTCTTAGCTTGAAAAGCTTCTTCAGCTGTCGCTGGTTTAAGTGGTGTCATTTGTTTCTTAGTGAGGTTCTCAATCATGCTTAAGTAACCCATTTCATTTGGGGAAACGAAAGTGATTGATTCACCTGATTTACCAGCACGGCCAGTACGTCCAATACGGTGAACATAGCTTTCTGGATCTTGAGTAATATCGTAGTTATAAACGTGAGTAACGTCAGAAATATCTAATCCACGCGCAGCCACGTCTGTTGCTACTAGAATATCAACTTGGTCACCTTTAAAATCACGAATAACACGTAAACGTTTATTCTGATCAAGGTCACCATGAATACCTTCAGCACGGAAACCACGTAATTTTAAACCACGAGTGATCTCGTCTACACGACGTTTTGTCCGACCAAATACAATTGAAAGTTCTGGTTGATCAACGTCCATCAAACGTGTCATAGTATCAAATTTTTCTTGTTCCTTAACACGAACGTAAAATTGTTCAACATTAACGTTAGTTAATTCTTTATTTTTAATTTGCACATGCTCAGGTTCTTTCATGAACTTAACACCAATTTGTTTAATCGGAGCTGGCATAGTAGCAGAAAATAGCAAAGTCTGACGATTAGCAGGAACTCGGCTGATGATTGCTTCGATATCTTCAAGGAATCCCATATTAAGCATTTCATCTGCTTCATCAAGGATTAATGTTTCAACATGATCTAATTTTAAGGCTTTACGCTTAATTAAATCTAATAGACGTCCTGGGGTACCAACTACAATATGAGCTCCTGATTTCAAAGCTTTAATTTGTTTGTCGATACTTGATCCACCGTAAACTGAGCGAACCTTAACGCCCTTATCACGACCAAAACGGAACAATTCTTCCTGACTCTGAACAGCAAGTTCACGAGTAGGTGCAATTACAAGAGCCTGAATGATATTTTCATCCGTACGGACCTTGTTTAAAGTTGGCAAACCAAATGCTGCTGTTTTACCAGTACCTGTTTGTGCCTGTCCAATAACATCTTTACCCTCAAGGGCTAATGGAATAGTCATCTCTTGGATTGGAGATGCTTTTTCAAAACCAGCTGTTACTACTGCTGATTGGATGTCTTCTGATAAGTTAAATTCTGTAAATTTCAAATGTTTCTCTTTTCTAAAAAGCAGTGCGAAGCTGCCTTATAAGCCTTTATAGTTCTGTCGTTCCATTAACAACTAGACTAGTGTAACACAATTAAAAATAAAAAGATAGGAAATATGTCATGTAAGTGTTTTTATGATATTATTGACTTATGAACTATAAAGGAATTGTATTTTTTGACTTAGATGGCACCTTACTTGATGCCACTTCACATGTTTCTGCGGATAATAGACTAGCATTGAATCAGCTAAGAGCCAATGGCTATTTACCTGTTATTGCAACTGGTCGTTCTGTACTTGAATTGGAAAATATATTAGAGGAATCAGGCATTTCTTCCGTAGCCATGCTTAATGGAATGGTAGTTCAAGTTGAAGGACAAATTATCTTCAAAGAAACAATTGATAACGCAGATATTGAGGAAACGCTCAAAATTGCAAATGAGCTTGGAGAAAGTATTGCTTACTATACTCCAGATGAATTAGTCTTGGCTGGTTTATCTGAAGGCTTGAGAGGTCACTTTGCTTATTTTCATGGACCACTCCCTCGTATTGATAAAGATTATTTCAAAGAAGAAGATGTTAATATGCTTCTGGTAGGTGGGGCAGATAAAAATAATGACCACTTCTACCAGGAAGGTGTTCCTAACCTAAAATTTTTACGGAATAGCCCCTTCTCTATTGATGTAGTCAAAAAAGGTTATAATAAGGGAACTGGTGTTGCTTTGATTAAAAAAGCCCTGCAGTCTGAGCACCTACCAACCTATGGCTTTGGTGACGGAGGAAATGATTTAGACTTACTAGCTGCCGTTGACCATCCAGTTGCTATGGAAAATGCCATTCCTGATCTGAAAGAATTAGCTGAATTTATTACCCATAAAAATACTGAAGACGGAATAGCTTTTGGACTTAGACATTATGGATTGATTTAAAAAATAAAAACCTAGTTATCTAAACTAGGTTTTTATTGAGCTTTACAATATGATTCTGCAAACATAGTATCACATTGTCCAAATGCAATTCAATCTTTGGTAATAGTGTTTCCAACCTTATCGTTTTAGTATGCTGAGATTGGATTAATTCCTATATCACTAATTGGACTATTTACTGATTGAGCAGAAAATGAAACGTTAGAACATTAGTGCAACATGAATAAAAACAGTATGAATTATCATACTGTTTTTATTTTTACATTTTTTCTTCTAATTTAACATCAGGATATTTATCCGCAAACCATCTTAGTGCAAAATCATTTTCAAATAAGAAGACAGGTTGATCGAAACGGTCTTTGGCTAAAATGTTTCGGCTTGATGACATACGTTGATCAAGGTCATCCTCACTAATCCAACGAACAGTCTTTTTACCCATTGGCGTCATGACAACCTCGGCATTGTATTCACCTTCCATACGGTGTTTGAACACTTCAAACTGCAATTGACCAACTGCTCCTAACATATACTCGCCAGTTTGGAAATTTTTATAGAGTTGAATTGCACCTTCTTGAACCAATTGTTCCATTCCTTTATGGAATGATTTTTGTTTCATGACATTTTTTGCTGAGACTTTCATAAATAATTCAGGTGTAAAGGTTGGTAATGGTTCAAACTCAAATTTATTTTTACCAACTGTCAGTGTATCTCCAACTTGGTAAGTCCCAGTATCATAAACACCTATGATATCACCAGCTACTGCATTCTGAACATTCTCACGAGATTCTGCCATAAACTGTGTGACATTTGATAATTTGGCACCTTTACCTGTCCGGGTTAAATTGACAGACATCCCTTTTTCAAATTCCCCTGAGACAATCCTTACAAAGGCAATTCTGTCTCTGTGACGAGGATCCATATTTGCTTGAATTTTGAAGACAAATCCTGAAAAATCTTTGTCTAATGGATCAATCATTTTATCTTCAGTAGTTTTATGGCCGTGCGGTTCTGGAGCAAATTGCAAAAAGGTATCTAAGAAGGTTTGTACACCAAAGTTTGTTAAAGCTGAACCGAAAAATACAGGGGTCAATTCACCATCAAGAATAGCTTGTTTTGAAAATTCATTTCCAGCTTCTTCTAACAATTCAATGTCCTCTCGAGCCTGTTCATAGAAAGGATTGTTTGAGAAGAGTGAATTCCCTTCATCGAAATTAGCAAATCGTTGCTCGCCTTTATAAAGCTCTAAGCGTTGGTTGTGCAAATCATATAGACCTTCAAAAGCTCTTCCCATACCAATTGGCCAGTTCATTGGATAAGAGGCAATACCGAGTACTTCTTCAAGTTCTTCTAGTAATTCAAGTGGTTCACGACCATCTCTATCCAACTTATTGACAAAGGTAAACACTGGAATATTACGGTGTTTAACAACTTCAAATAACTTTTTAGTTTGTGCTTCAATCCCTTTTGCAGAGTCAATAACCATAACTGCTGCGTCTACCGCCATCAAAGTCCGGTAGGTATCCTCAGAGAAATCCTCATGCCCTGGAGTATCTAGGATATTAACGCGTTTTCCAGCATAATCAAATTGCATTACTGATGAAGTAACAGAGATACCACGTTGTTTCTCAATATCCATCCAGTCCGATTTAGCAAAGGTTCCGGTTTTTTTCCCTTTAACTGTACCTGCTTCGCGAATTTCTCCTCCAAAGTAAAGTAATTGCTCAGTAATTGTCGTTTTACCAGCATCCGGGTGACTGATGATGGCAAAAGTGCGACGTTTTTTTATTTCTTCATTTAATGACATATTATTTTCCTTGATTTAATCTTGTTATATTATGTTTTTTTGTTTTAAGATTACTTTTTTTACATTGGCTTTACTCCATTTAATTAACAAAAAAGAGTCATGTTTTAAACAACTCTTTCATTATATATGATTTTAGAAGCTTTCGCAATCTCTTACTTTCGAGCAACGACCTTTATCATTGTTTGACTATTTTCTTGACTCTTATCGAAGAGATATTCCACTGTTTTTATCATAACTGTTAGTCCACTGGTCACTACTATATAATTGAATACTAAATGATGGGAGTGATAAATTGGAAGATTGGTTAAAAAACCGTAATTTCCTTTTGTCATAAGATTTACCATTAGGATGAAAAAATTAATATAGGCCAAATCTCTAAATAAAGCAGTTGGAGCCAAAGGTTGCTCTTGATAGTGATATAAGTATAGGAGACCATTCACCAATAGAGCATAATGACCTAAATAGAATGCAACATTGGTCACATGAAATAAGGAATAGGGATAAAAATCTGGTGAAATCAAAGCTAGGAATGTACCACCTATACCTAGTGTCATAAACAATTGCTTAAACCGACTACCATTTGGTAATAAAAATACGGCCAACATGGCAATCCGACAATGGTAAAAAGGCAATGCTTCATTTAGCGGAAAGCCCTTAAAGAGATACCAATTATATAGAGAAAAAATTTGTGTAATTTGAAGCCATATAAACATCTTGCCATAAAACTTTGAATCTTGTAATCTACTTGTCATCATCACTAGCATACAAGCTATAAGAATTGTTCCAAGATAAAAAACAGACGTAATATGTGGTATTCCAATTGGTTTTAAACTAAAAAAATCCATAAACATTCCTTTCTTTATCATATCATTATACCTTATAGTGATTTTCATAACAAGTTCATTAATTTAATAAAGTGTAAGAAAGTGTTTATAGATAATTATTAATTGTTTAGTTCTAAATACTCTACCAGTCGATCGAGGTGCATTGAATTGCTACCTTTCAAAAGAATCTGGTCATTTTGTCCTAGTTTTTCTTTTGTTAATTGGCAGAGCTCTTCAAATTGATCCAGCTGTTCATCTTTTTTGAAGAAATAAACATGCCCAATTGGGAACATCTGACTAGCTAATTGTGACAGTTCTTGAATGTCTTGTCCATAAAAAATTAATGTATCGATTTTCTCTGGACTCAGACTCATTATCAGTTTAGAATGCAAAGAAACGGAGTCAGGTCCTAGTTCTTTCATATCTGCAAGCACAGAAATTTTCTTGCCATCCGGATTATTAGGGATGTTAGAGAAAGTTTCGAGAATGAGTTGCATTGCTGTCGGGTTAGCATTATAAACATCAGATAGAATATCCGCTCCATTTGCTGCCTTTTTCCACTCTGTCCGATTTTTTGTTAATTGGACTGACTCCAAAGCCTCAACAATATCTTCATCAGAGACAGCTAATAATTTTCCGACATAAGCCGCTATCATGGCATTGGTTGCATTGTATTTACCTGATAATGGTAGGGTTACTGCTTGATCAAGGACATTGGTTGTAAATGTTAAGGAATTTTTATCTTCTTTGATATCCTTAACAAATATTTCTTCTCCTTCACCAAATCGAATCACCATTTGGTTATCAGGTAGGTAAGGATCTATAATCGGATCTCCAGGTGCAAGTAGAATTCCATGAGAATCCATGCCATCAACAATTTGCATTTTTCCTTGAGCAATCTTTTCGCGTGAGCCAAAGAATTCTAGATGTGCTTCTGCGACGATTGTTAAAACAGCAATACGAGGTTGAGCAATCTCTGATAATAAATGGATATCACCCATATGATCTTGTCCCATTTCAAGCACAACTTTTTCAGTTTCATCAGGCATATGTAAAACAGTATAAGGTAAACCAATCTCATTGTTATAGTTACCTTGTGTCTTATAAGTTTTATAAGTAGTAGCAAGTACTGCTTCAATCATATCTTTTGTACTGGTTTTTCCATTAGATCCAGTTACGGCAATGACATCCAGACGCATTTTTTCAATATAATATTTTGCTAATGTTTGATAGGCATGTAAACAATCATTTACCAATAAATAAGGTTTCCCCTCAATAGGATGCTCAGAAAAAGTGGCCGCTGCTCCTTTTTCAAAAGCCAGTTCAATAAAGTCATGACCATCTCTTTCACCTTTTAAAGGTAAAAAAAGGTCGCCTTTTACAATTTTCCGGCTGTCAAATTCAATTTGATTCAGAGGAACGTCGTCAAATTCAGAAAGTGAATTTTGAGCCTCCACAACTTTTGCAATTTCATGTAATGATAGTTTCATCTTATATCCTTCTTAATCGAATCGTCCAAATAGACTTTCCTAATATTATACCATATTTTTTATTAAAAAATTAGCATTTTCAATTCCTGTCACTTATGATATAATTTTCTCAGTTCCTTGTAATTAATTACAGAAACTACAGAGTAGGTGATTTGCGTCAAGTGTATGTGAATGGGATGTCGTCACATAAGGAAGCCAAATGCGCGGTAAATCATTGCATCCGCTGTTATTAAATTAACAGCTCCAAAAAATTCAAAGGAGCAACAATGAATACTTATTTTCATAATCCAAAACTAACACCTCAAAGGTTAGTTTCCTTGGCTATGTTAATTGCACTTTCAGTAATCGTCAGTAAGTTTGCTTTGCCAATTATTCCAAAACAATTGGTAGTTAGTTTAACATTTATTGTCAATTCTGTAATTGGGATGATAGCTGGTCCGATTTGGGGATTTATTTCTCTTGGCTTAATCGATGTTGTCGATAACTTGTCCAGTGGTAGTGGTGACTTTATTATCTGGTGGACATTGATGGAGGCTATTCAAGGATTCTTTTATGGTCTATTTTTCTATCGTAGACCTCTAGACACTAAGAAAAAATTCGACTGGTTATATGTAACAATTGCAACAATTGTTATCATGTTAATTGGAACCTTTATTTTAACGCCATTACTAATCCAAATTTACTATGGAGTGCCATTTTGGGCACAGTTTATTGCTGGTCGATGGCTCAAAATATTTGAAATTCCACTTCGCGTAGTCATTACTATGGCTGTTTTACCAGCAATTCAGAAGATTCCTGAATTAAAGAAATTATCAACTACATAAAAAGAAGAGAGTTCCATCCCTACTCTCTTCTTTTTTATGCTTATATTAAATGACTTTCACGTTTTTCAAACATTTCTATTGCTAGTTTGACTAACTCTTCAATTAAATCTGAGTATACAAGTCCCATATTTTCCCAAAGTAATGGATACATCGACCATTGGGTAAATCCTGGCATAGTATTTAATTCGTTGAGATACATGTGACCATCTTCAGTCAAAAAGAAATCACAACGAGATAGTCCGCAACCTCCTAGTGCTTTAAAAGCAGCTTCTGCATAGGCTCTCATCTCTTTAACGATTTCTGAATCAATCTCCGCGGGAATCGCCATTGTAATTTTGTTGTCGATGTATTTTGCTTGATAGTCATAAAAAGCAACATCTTTAACAACTTCACCAGGGAAAGTTGACTTGACCGAAGTATTTCCAAGCAAACCTACCTCGATCTCACGCGCAACAACACCTTGCTCAATAAGAATACGGCTGTCATATTTCAGTGCCAAGCCAATAGCTTCTTTTAATTCCATTTCAGTTTCCGCTTTAGAGATTCCTACTGAAGAACCCATATTGGCCGGTTTAACAAAAATTGGGAATTGTAATTTTTCCATTGTTTCTGACATACAAGCATCTAAATCATTACCTTCAATATAGACTGTAAAAGCTACTTGTGGAATACCTGCTGATGCAAGAACATGTTTGGTTGTAATTTTATCCATTGCCACACTTGAAGATAAAATATTTGTTCCAACATATGGCATTTTTAAGACTTCAAGAAATCCTTGAATTGAACCATCTTCTCCCATTGGACCATGGAGTACTGGGAACACAACTGCATTTTCTTCATAAATATCACTTGCTTTAATAAGTTGTGATTGCTCAATACTTTGATTAGTCATTAATTTTTCGTTATCATCTGGTTTTTGACTTAATTCTTGCGTTTTATAAAAATCACCTACTTGTGAAATGAAATATGTTTTTACGAAGAATTTGTCATAATTGATAGCTCTCATTACGCTTTCTGCTGATAACACAGAAACTTCGCGTTCAGCAGAACGACCGCCATAGAGTAAAACAAGGGTTTGCTTAGACATTATTATACTTCCAATCTGATTAATTTCTCCTAATTATATCAGAAAATGTAAGGCATTTCAAAAACTCTTAAAAATTTCAAAAACAAAAAACAAGAAATGATTTTCTTGTTTTTTTAAAGTTCTGTTCTGTTTTCGATAGCTCGCAGTAAAGTAACTTCATCTGCATATTCGATATCGGACCCTACTGCTAATCCTCTAGCCAACCGCGTAACTTTTATTCCGGCTGGCTTAAGTACACGGGAAATATACATAGAAGTCGCTTCGCCATCAGCAGTTGCATTTGTAGCAACGATAACCTCATTAACTTTCCCATCCATTAGTCGCGTAATTAAAGGTTTTAAATTGATATCATCCGGACCAACACCATTCATTGGTGAAATTAGACCATGAAGAACATGATATAACCCATGATATTCTTGAATCTTTTCCATAGCTGAAACATCTTTTGATTCTTCAACAACAAGAATAATTTCTTGATTACGATTTGGGTCGGTACAGATTCCACAAGGATCATCATCTGTTAAATTTCCACAAATAGAGCAGTAAGTTAATTCACGTTTTGCTGCTAATAAATTTTTGGCAAAATCATTGACATCTTCATCACTCATTCCAATTGTATAAAATGCTAAACGAGTTGCTGTTTTAATACCAATTCCTGGTAACTTTGAATAACTATCAATTAATTTTGCTATTGGTGTGGGATATAACACTTGCTAGCTCCTTTTTATTTTTTATACTTGTTTAGATAATCTGAAATAATATCACGCGCCATATATTGGTGTGACTTTGTCAGTGAATCTGAGGCATGCGGATACATGATGGCAACTGCAATTTGCGGATCTTGACTTGGTCCATAGGCTACAACATTTAAATTATAGGTACTAACAGTGTTCCCATTATCATCTTTAACATACGTTTCAGCTGTACCTGTTTTGGCACTAATTGAAACATTTGTTCCAACTAATCCTTTACCAGTCGCAAAGCCACTTGAACTATTTACAACTTGATAAAATCCTTCTTGGATGATTGCCATTTCTTGATCTGAGATATTGACTTTATTTAATTCTTTGCCAGTTATTGTATTGTTTAATCGACCTAAATTATCTTTTTCGCTTTTAGCTGGATCAGTCGTATCCTCATAGATACCATCGACTAAATGCGGAGCAATTCTTTTACCACCATTAGCAACTGTTGAAACATATTGGGCCAATTGCATTGTTGTATAGTTATCATACTGACCAAAAGCTTCTGTAATTACATTTGAAACCGTATAGTCTTTGGTTAAAAATCCTAATGACTCACCTGGTAAATCGATTCCCGTACTTGTTCCAAGACCAAATTCTGCATAGGTCTTACGAAGCTGAGACATTGCTGTTTTCATCCCATCAGTCATCAAGGTCATACCTGTGTGATACTCCTGACCCATCATTTTTAAAGCCACTTGTACCATATATGTATTTGATGAATATTCTAACGCTTGGACTGCAGATATGTTTTGTTGACCAGCTGTAAACCATGAATTTATAGGTTTTGAATTACCAAATTGGATTTGTTGATCGGTTAATATTTGATTTCCTGAAATCACACCATTTTCCCAACCAGATGCCAAGGTTGCACCTTTGACAACAGATCCTGGTGTAAAGACATTGGTAATAGTTCCGAGGGCATCTTTTTGTAATTGATTGGTATCCCTATCATGCACCAATCCGGTCATAGCAAGTACGGATCCTGTTTGCGGATTGATTGCAACAGCATAAGCACCTTCGGAATATTTCCCAGACCCTGAAGCTATTTCAGCCTGCAGATGTTTTTTGACAATATTATCAACATCTTTTTGAAAATCTAAGGAAATTGACAGTTTAATATTTTTACCAACTTGTCCTTTGTGTTTGATTTTATTGGAAATAATTTTACCAGATTTATTTGTTTTAATTTGTCTTATTTCATGTTGCCCTTGAAGGATATCTTCATATGCTTTTTCAAGATATGAAGTACCAACTCGATCATCTAAGGAATAGCCCTTTTTGATATAGCTGTCTGCTTCTTCTTGAGGAAGTCCAGCTTCTCGACTGGAAACTTTACCAATAATCGACGTTAAACTAGCATCTTCAATTTTACGATTCCAATCTGTCGCGACCGAAATACCCGGGAGCTTGCTTTTATTGGCAATAAGATAAGCAATTTCTTCTTCACTTAAATCTTGTGTTTTTAATGTGATTGTGTCAAAAGTTGCAACACTATTCATCTGATTAAAAATAGCAATTTCTTTAAGATCTTCTTTTGAATAATTTAACTCTGACTCTGTAATAGAATCAACTGCATTATTATAAACTTGGCTCTCTTTTAGACCATTTCCATAATTATCAAATTTCTTCTTTTGGGGTAATTTTTCGACTACTTTTGCATAAATTTCTGGATCCGCTAAATAGAAATCAATTTTAGCTCGTTTTGAAACCTTTGCTTCAGGATAATCGACATATCCTGCTAAATCCTTAACTAACTGCTTCATTTCTTTAGTACTGATTTTAGGACTGCGTGTAAATGAAACAACATCTTTTATATCATTTGAAACAAGAATTTTCCCATCTCGATCAAATATCTTTCCCCTTGGATTAGAGGTCTTTATATTATAAACCGTGGAAGTTTTTAATTTTGCATCATAAAATGCTTTATTTTGAATTTGCATTACTGCCAAACGGAGTATCAATGCAGTGAATAATAGAACAATAATTAGAAAAAGGATGTGAATTCGGTTGGTAATACTAGCTGTTTTTTTTGATATTGTTTTCGATTCAAATTTTTCTTTGATGACCAAAACCTCCTTTTTACTATCTTTAATATTTTAACATAAATTGATAAAAATAAGACCGAGAATAAATTCTCGGCCAAAAATTTTTTTAGGGCACCTTGGTTAATCATTATGTTTATGGGTAAAAGCAAAATAGTAAAATAAACTAACAAAAACGGCTCCACCTATTATATTTCCTAAATAAACAAAAGAAAAATTTTGGATAAACTCAAGCCAGGTTGCACCTTTTTCAAAGATTGCAGCAGGGATGACAAAGGCGTTAGCGACGCTATGTTGGAAACCTAAAGCGACGAATGTCATAACAGGGAACCAGATTCCTAAAATTTTGCCAGAGGCATCTTCAGCGCCATAATTGAGCCACAATGCCAAACCAACAAACCAATTACAGCCAATTCCAGAAACAAAGGCTTGTAGCGGGCTAGCAGCGATTTTCGCATGTGCTACTTCAATTACTTCTTCTTTAAAAATTCCTGTCGACGTTAAACCTAAAAAGTGACCAAAAACAAAGGCTACAAAAAAGGCGCCAATCAAATTAAAAATGGTAATGACTAACCAGTTTTTAAGCAGGTCAGAAATGCTGATTTTCTTCGAAAAGAAAGTAGCTGACACGGCCATCATATTTCCAGTAATTAATTCTCCACCAGCCATTAAAATGATAATCAAACCAATTGGAAAAGCACATGCTCCCAGGATACTCGAAAAACTACCAAATGCTTCTAAACCACTGGCTGCAATCCGTACGTAAAGTAAGTAGCCTAAGCTGATCATTGCTCCACCGATGAAACCTAAAATAGCTTTTGCTAAAAATGGTTTTTCGATTTTATGATGGCCTGTTTCAATTGTTGCCGCTAATATCATATCTGGACTTTTCATATTATCTCCTATTGTTACAACACTCACAAATGCATAAACTAATATACCAGTTAAATAAAAAAAATGCAAGCCCTTCCAGAAAGAAACTTACACTTTTTATATTATAATGGTTTAATATTAAGTCCGATTCTAGTAAGTATGATATTCCAAAGACTAAGAGCCAAGTAGAAATCAACTAAGCCATGTACTATAGTGCCCAATCCCACCAATAAAAAGATTGACCAGATATAGCCAACATCAGGAGATTGTCCACTTGTAAATAAGAGTACAACGAGAAATTCTCCTAGCCCATGGATGATATTAATAAATAAGGCGAATGGCAAAGCTTTTATGGGTGATGAGATTTGTGATTGATGATTTCGAATGTAAAAGGCAGCAATCAAAGTGAAGAAAATCTGTGAAAAAGCTCTAAGAACAATTACAAAGGGAAATCCTGCTAGAAAAAATCCTAATGTTGTCCCCAGACTTACAAAGATTGCTACTGCTGGTGAAATAAAAATTGCTAAAAATAATGGGACATGACTGGCTAAGGTGTAAGATGCAGGACCAATAATTATTTTAACTGGCATAATCATTGGAATCAAAATCCCAAATGCTACTAAAATTGATGAATAGGCAATTGTTTGTGTTGATTTATTAGTCATAAAATCTCCTTTTTATCATATTATAAAGCAAAAACCATACAGGTGTCAAGACACCTGTATGGTTTTATTTATTGATATAAAGAATGTTTCTATGCGCTAACTTTTTTTTAATCATTTCAAATTGCTCTTGACTTGGGCAAGAAATAAGATGACTATGCAGTCCATTAGTTAAACTAGATAGTAATTCAGCTTGTTCATGATTTACCTTATATATAAAGTCTATAATATCTTCTTTAGATTTAATATTCAATGACGCAACTAACATGCCATAGATAGGGTGTTCTACTTCAACTGTCGAAACAACTCCTCCATGAGAAATAATGATATCCAATTCATCTTCAGTCATTTCAATGCTATGTTGACAAACAATTCTACCAGTAAAATTACTATTAGTTAGCAGTTGATTCATCTGATAACCTCTTGGTGTAGATAATATATCAACTTGTGAAGCCCTCAAAATAGCAATATCACCCACTATAATTTGTCGACTGACACCAAATTCCTCAGCAAGATAGCTTGCCGATAAGGCCGTAACACTTTTTTCAAGCATACCTAAAATCTGTTGTCTACGTTCTTTGGCTTTCATTGGATTACCTCGCTTTCCCATTATCATCATACCATAAATCAATTTGAGTTTAAATCAAAATAAAAAACCAAGCCTGGCTTGGTTTTTACGATATTATTTACCTAAATAGTATTCAGCAGTAATATTTAATTTCTCATCTAATTCAAAAACTAATGGTGGGAAGTTTGGAATTTCAACATTCATAATTTCATCATCAGATAAGCCTTTAATATGCTTAACAATGGCACGAATTGAGTTACCATGTGCTCCTACGAAAACATTTTTACCTTCTAATAAAGTTGGTGCAATTGTTTCTTCCCAGAAAGGTAATGCACGTTCTAAAGTGATTTTTAAGTTTTCTGCATCAGGAATCAATGCAGGATCAACGTCAGCATAACGACGATCAGTATGTGCTGAGTATTGGTCATCTTTAGGCATTGCTGGAGGCAATACATCATAAGAACGACGCCAGATATGAACTTGTTCGTCACCAAATTCTTCAGCTGCTTCTGCTTTATTTTTACCAGTAAGAGCACCATAGTGACGCTCATTTAAACGCCAAGATTTTTCAACTGGTAACCAAAGTTGATCAGAATACTCAAGTGCTAAATTTGTTGTTTTGATAGCACGCGTTAAAACTGAAGTATAAGCTTTATCAAAAGTAATTCCTGCTTCTTTAATTAATTTACCAGCATCAATAGCTTGTTGTGTACCTTTTTCTGAAAGATCAACGTCAGCCCATCCTGTAAAGAGGTTAGCTTTGTTCCATTCTGACTCACCGTGGCGAGCGAAAACCAATTTTACCATTAGTTAATATCTCCTTTTATTTTAGGTTTAAACCTAGTACATCTACTATTTTACAAAATTAAGTACAAAAAAGCTAGTGGATAATGGTTGTTTTTGAAAACTCTATTGAGATTATCATGAAAATATAAATAGTTCGTCTTTTTAGAGAAATCTGATTACAGATTAAAAATTTTCTTGCTAATCATCTGACCAAGTGATAAAATAGAAAAAATTTGTCAAAATTTGGAGGAAATTATGATTTCAACAGCTACACAAATTTCAAATATTACATTTGATAATTGTTTAATGAATGCCGCTGGTGTCTATTGTATGACCAAGGAAGAACTGATGGAAATCGAGAATTCTTTGGCTGGATCATTTGTCACTAAAACAGGAACTTTAGAAAAAAGAGATGGCAATCCTGAACCACGTTATGCTGTAACAGAACTTGGATCAATTAATTCAATGGGCTTGCCAAATCTTGGTTTCCAATATTACTTAGATTTTGTCATTGAATTGGCAAAAGTGCAAAATAGTAAAAATCATTTTCTTTCTGTTGTTGGACTCTCACCTGATGACACTGATACCATCTTAAAAACAATCCAAGAGTCAGATTATCAAGGATTAGTTGAATTAAATCTATCTTGTCCAAATGTACCTGGAAAACCCCAAATTGCCTATGATTTCGAAATGACCCATTCACTCCTGACAGAAGTATTTAGCTATTTCACCAAACCTCTTGGCGTTAAGTTGCCACCATATTTTGACATTGTCCATTTTGACCAAGCAGCCGAAATCTTTAATCAATTCCCATTAGCCTTTGTCAATTGTGTCAACTCAGTCGGAAACGGTCTTGTAATTGAAGATGAATCAGTTGTTATAAAACCCAAAACCGGTTTTGGAGGGATCGGTGGCGATTATATTAAACCAACTGCTTTAGCAAACGTCCATGCTTTCTACCAGCGTCTTAATCCTTCTATTCAAATCGTTGGCACTGGCGGTGTTAAAAACGGTCGCGATGCCTTTGAACATATCCTCTGTGGGGCGAGTATGGTCCAAATTGGCACAGCTTTACATGAAGAAGGACCAGAAATCTTTAAACGTATAACTGAAGAATTAAGAGTCATCATGAAAGAAAAAGGCTATCAAACAATTGAAGATTTCCGAGGAAAATTACATTATCTAAAATAAAAAAAAGAGATTACTTAAAGTAGTCTCTTTTATATTTAGTTGATTCATCTATTTGTACATCATCACTAATTTCAATAATATTGTCATTATCATTCTTAACCTTTTTAGATAAAAATATATCCGAAAGCTTGATAAAAATAATAACTTTGACTATTGAAAAGATAGCAAGACCAATTAAAACTGTTTCTAGCATACTATCACCCCATCATAAATCTCCTAGTAATAGTATAAACGCTTTCATATTTATTTTCAAGTTAATTATTATTGAAATCCCAAAAGTCGCATGCCGTTTAATATAACTAAGATAGTTGAACCTTCATGACCGACCACTCCTAGAGGAAGTGTCACAACTTGAAAAACATTGGCAAGAATTAATAAAGTGATTACTGACAAGGCAAAGATAATATTTGTTTTAACAATACCTTTCATTTTTCTTGAAAGTTTTATTGAGAATGGAATCTTAGTTAAATCATCCATAATAACACTATCCGCACTTTCCATAGCAATATCAGTACCTGTACCAATAGCATATGAAACATCGGCTTGAGCTAAAGCTGGGGCATCATTAATACCATCACCCACCATCGCTACAAAACCATATTTTTCTTTAATTTCTTTAATCCGTGTTACTTTATCTTGAGGCATACAATTAGCAACAACATCATCAATACCAAGTTTTTCAGCAACATATGCAGCTGTTTTTTCTTGGTCACCTGTTAACATAACAGTTTTAATTCTCATATCATGTAACATTTTTATGGCTTGACGCGATTCTTCTTTAATATCATCTAATAAAGCATAGTAAGCAACAAGTTCAGTACCTTTGCTGACATAAACTAAAGTCTTCCCTTGACCTTCTAATTTTTCAATTTCAACTTCAAGATGATTAATATGCTCTACTACTTCAAGAATAAATGTCTTTTTACCAATTCGCCATTCCTGACCTTGATAGTTGAAAACAAAACCTTTTCCTGAGATTTCATGACTTCCTTCCAAAGTAAGTCGTGGACTATCCTGAGTAAAATCTTGTAAAGCTTTTGAGATTGGGTGTGTTGAAGCTTCCTCTGCTGTTTTAACAATTGAATCAATAGTTGCTTTATCACCTTCATAATGACTATCAACAACTGAAGGTTTACCTTGAGTTAATGTCCCCGTCTTATCCATGACAACAGCTCTAATATCACCCATATTGTCAATGATATCTCCACCTTTAATGATCAATCCCTTATGAGCTGCTCGACTAATAGCCGAAAGACTTGCTGGAGAGGACGAAGCGACTAATGCACACGGTGAAGCTACTGTTAAGAGAATCATACCACGATAGAAAGCAGTCAACCATTCCCATCCTAAGACAAAATGACAAAAAAGGATAAAGAAAGGAACTAGTAGCAAAACAAATTTAACGTAACCATCTTCAAGATTTTCAATAAATGTTGCTGTTTTACTTTTTTGTGTCTGGGCAGATTCTACTAAATTAACAATCTTAGCAAATAAAGTATCTTCATTTTCAACAGTTACCAACATATCAATCGTTTGACCTTCATTAATGGTTCCACCAATTAATGCTTGACCTCTTTCTTTGTCAACTGTTATAGGCTCTCCAGTTACCATTGATTCATCAAATTGCCCAAATTGACTGATTAATTCTCCATCAATGGGAACTGATTCACCTTTACGTACTTGAAGTTTATCGCCAATATGCAAATCTTTTGTTTCAACTTCAACGATTTCATTTTGAACATTATAACGTCGAGCAGTATCTGGTGTTAAGTTCATTAAAGCAGAAATAGAATCTCTACTTTTTTCCATCGCCATTTCTTCAAGTGTACTTGAAAGAGAAAAAATAAAGATTAACAGTGCACCTTCTAGCCAATATCCAATAATACCTGCACCAATTGCTGCTAAAATCATAAGGATGTCAACAGATAAATGTTTATATTTTACTAAATCAAGAAGCCCTCCTTTTGCAGATTCATAACCCCCAATTAAGAATCCGGCAATAAAAAATCCGGCTGCAAGTTGTGGATGATTACCTAATAATGGTAAGCCAATTAAAATCAAAGCTAGACAAGCTAAAGTTTCCATTAAATGCATATGTTCTTTAATCCAAGTCATTTTTTCCCTCCAAAAAACGTAGTTGAAAATCTCATTTGTGTGTATTTTTAAAATTTTCTTATTTACTTAATTATAATTGTTCTAAATAAAAAAGTCAAGTTATCTAGAATGATTCTAAACAACTTAACCAGCTAAGTATCTTTATCAAATATAAGAAGCATCGATAATTACATGATCAATAAAAAAAGACCAACTAACAAAATTGTTAGTTGGTCCTTCAAAAATATTAAATTATTTTACTGCATCCTTAAGAGCTTTACCTGCTTTAAATGCTGGAACTTTTGATGCCGCGATTTCGATTTCTGCACCAGTTTGTGGGTTACGACCTTTACGAGCTGCACGTTCGCGAACTTCGAAGTTACCAAAACCGATTAATTGAACTTTTTCACCTTCAGAAAGGAATGCTTCGATTGCAGAGAATACAGCGTCAACTGCTGCTGCTGAATCTTTTTTAGTAAGTTCAGTTGCTTCTGCAACTTTTGCGATTAAATCTTGTTTGTTAGCCATTTAACAAATCCTCCAATTAATTAATAAGCAATATGCTTTAACAATACTAATAATATCTAAAAAATGGCTATAGGTCAAGTATTTAACGTTATTTAGCCTTTTTTCTTGTAAATATCAAAAGTAATTTGGTTATTCAGTAAATCAACTTTTTTAGCTATTAAATAAATATCTGCATCATTTTTTATCTGCTGTAAATTTATTATTATAGATGAGTTATTCTTATTAACACTTACAAAATCTGGAAGTTTATAGGATGACTTAATATACTGAAGAACCTCTCCTTCTGGTAATGGAAGGGTTCCGGCTGAAATAGAGGTTATTTGAAGTTGTAAACTGCCATTTTCTAATGCGATTGGTTGAAAGTAAATATATAAAGGTACTTCATAACCTAACAGTTGATACTTCCCTTCAAAAACAATAGATGAAGAAGTTGTATAAATCTTGTAAGTCATGTCGTTCTTTTGATAATCCTTCAAGTAACTGGCAACTGTTTTATTGATTTGACGACGATTAGTGGATATTGTCCCGATTTTCACCGAGCTAGATATTGATGAAACAAGCTTTTCAGAGTTTGGTTCACGAACTTGAATTAAGCGACTTCCAATTACCAAAATAAAAGCAAAATTAAAAGCAAGTAACAAGAGGAATGCCCATCTCCACCAATTAATCTTAGATTTTTGGTTATAAGCTATTTTATTTTTTTCATTTCTTTTCATATTTTAATATAGACTCCAATACTGCGTCTGACATAATTTGATACCCAATATTATTTGGATGAAAATGATCTTGATTAAACAAAGCATCATTAACGACGCGTGTCTGGTCTCCATCTGATTGAACAATTCCTTCTTGTCCATCGATTCCTCGATATAATTGTTTATTAATAGGTACATAATGAACGTGCTCAAATTGACTGGTCACTTCTTTTGTCTTATTATTCCAATTATTAATTACATTTTGCATTTCAGTCATCTCAGGAAAGTTTAGATAAAATGGATTATAAATACCTAAGATATAAATATGTAAGTCATTATTATCTTTTCTTGCTAACTTGACAATTTTCTGAAGTCGTAATTGATAGTTCTTTTCTGGTAACTCAAAACTAGATACTTTTAAATTAGCTAAGTTTTTTCTGATGACGGCCATGACATCATTACCACCAACAGTTATGGTCAAAATATCAGCTTTTTTCAAGTCATTTTTCAAGGCCTTGTCAGATTGCATCCGCTTCAAAATTTGCTGACTAGTATTACCCGAAATCCCATAATTCTGTGAGGAAACTTCAACATCTAAGTTGTCTCTAATATCATTTGCAAGTAGTGGGACAAATCCACCTTGACCAGTAGAATCACCAACACCTTCTGTTAATGAGTCACCTAAAGCAACATAATTAATTATTTTGGTTTTGGATTGAATATAATCCATTCTTTTTATCTGTGAATCTGAATTAGGTATGACAAAATTCAAGAAAAGAATACTAAGAATCAGACAAGTTGCAAAAAAGAGAAAATCTTTTAATAAAATTATTTTATTCATATCTAATCATTACGGCAAATGCACCCTCACCCGTATGAGTCTGGATAATTGACCCTGTTTCTAAAAAAGCAATTGGATTAGTATAATACTCTGAAATAATTTCCCTTAAATGGTTCGCTAAACCTTGATCTCCAGCATAGGAAATACCTAACTCTGCAATTACTTTATCCTTTGTTTCAGCCATGTAAGAATCAAGCCATTTATTAAAAGTTTTATTTCCTCGCCCTTTGACTACTGTTTTGAGTTCTGCATCTTTTAGTTCCATCAACACACGAATATTCAACAAGGTTGAAATCAAACCTGTAACACGACCAATTCGACCACCTTTAACTAGGTTTTCTAAAGTTGAAACTCCAATAAAAAGTTTAGTCTTTTCTTTGACTTCTTGAATCTTTTCCAAAATTTCAACAACTGAAGCACCCTGACTAGCTAATTTAGCAGCTTCTTTAACTTGAAATTTCATGCCTTGATCAGTAAAACCAGAATCAACTATATGACAATGAGCTCCAGCAAGCTCAGCACCTTGACGAGAAGCCTCAATTGTTCCTGATAGAGCAGGCGTTAAATGAATTGCAATGATTTCATTATAACCTTGTTCAATGAGGGCCTTATAATATTCAGCAAATAGTCCGACCGGAGGTTGGCTTGTTTTGGGCAACTCCTTACTATTTTGCATTAACTTCAAAAATTGACCTTCTTCTTTTAAATCATTGTCAGAATATAATTTACCATCAATCATTACTGACAAAGGAACTACTGTAATATCATATTTTTCAATCAATTCCTTTTCAATTGTTATAGATGAGTCTGTCAAAATTTTAATTTTTTCCATTTATTATTTTCCATTCTTTTAAAAGCGTATTTTCCCTATATTTTATCATTGATTGTCAAATAAATCAAAAAGAGACAAACTAAACTGTCTCTTTTATGATTTTATGGTTTTGCTAACAGGTCTCTTGCTTGTTCTCTTGCCGTTTCTGTTACTTCATTTGCTGCTATCATATTAGCAATTTCTTCAACACGTTCTTCATAGGTAAGAAGACTGACCGTCGAAACAGTAGAATCCTCCTTGCTTTCTTTGGAAATGAAGAACTGGTAGTCAGCAATAGCAATCACCTGTGGTAAATGTGAGATAGCCAGAACTTGTCCATTTTGACCAATTTTATGAATTTTTTTGGCAATAGCTTGCGCAACACGACCAGAAACGCCTGTGTCCACTTCATCAAAGACAATACTTGTTTTGTCTTCTCTTTTCGAAACAGCAGATTTAATAGCTAACATCAGACGAGATAATTCCCCACCAGAAGCTACTTTTACCAAGGGCTTGAAGCCTTCACCAGGATTTGTTGAAATATAAAATTCAACTGTTTGGTTCCCTTGAGAATTAAATTTTGATTTATCAAATTTAACCTGAAAATCAGCCTTTTCCATGTATAAATCTTTTAACTCTGCCTTAATATCAGCTTCTAATCGCAGAGCTAAATTTTGGCGTTGTTCGCTTAATTGTGTTGCCTTACTAACAAGCTCTTTTTCTAACAATTTTAATTGGGAGTCACTTGCACCTGATGCCATGTTGTCACCAGTGAGAAGTTGATATTCTTTTTGAATATTATCATAGTAATCTAACAAGTCATCAGCGGATCCACCATATTTACGTGTCAAACTATTAATGAGTGTCAAACGACTTTCTATCTCCATCAAACGACCTGCATTGAAGTCAAGCGAATCAATTGTATCAGATAATTGTTTGGTCACATCTTCTAAAATATAATAAGCTTCCGAAATACTTGTGGAAATAGCTTTATAATCAGAATCATAATTTTCAATTGTCAAAAGATCATTCATTGCAGACCGAACATTGTTTAGGCTTGAAATATCATCATTATCAAGCATAGCATAGGCATTAGCTAAAGTGTCAGCAATATTTTTGTGATTTAAAAGCCGATGGTGTTCCTGATTAAGGCTTTCTTCTTCACCCCTATGTAAATCAACTGCTTCGATTTCAGCTAGTTGAAAGGTTAACATCTCAATCCGTTCTTTATGTTCACGTTCATTTTTCTGACGTTCAATGACACGTTTTCTGACAGTTTTATAACTGTTAAATGTTTCTTGATAGCTTGTTTTAAGGTCCTTAAAATCTTGATTCCCAAATGAATCTAAAATTGCTAAGTGATGAGATGCGCGCATTAATTCTTCTTGGTCATGTTGACCATGAATATCAACTAGATACTGTCCAACTTCTTTTAAAAAGGTTAAATTAACCATTTGCCCATTTATACGACTGACACTTCGACCATTAGCAAAAATATCTCTGCGAATAATGAGTTCATCTTGAACTGGAATACCATTATCTTCTAAGAGAGCTTGAAGATCCAAATTTTTTTCAAGTGAAAAGAAACCTTCAATTTCAGCTTTTTGTTGACCATGACGAATAACCTCAGTACTGGCACGCGCACCAAGCATCATATTCATCGCATCAATAATAATTGACTTTCCGGCTCCTGTTTCGCCAGTTAGGACAGTCATGCCATTTTCAAACGTCAATGAAATTTCTTCAATGATGGCAAAATTTTTAATTGAAATTTCTAATAACATTCTATCCTCTTTCTATTATCTTTCTTCAGCTTTCCATTGAAGGACTTGTTGTCGAATATGGTCCGCATCAATCTCAGTATTGGCAATTAATAAAATACTGTCATCATCTGCAATTACAGAAAAGATTGAATCCGCAAAATCCTTAACTAAATATTTTTTAATGACCATCGCATTTCCAGGGATAACTTTTAAGAATAGATGACATTTTAAATCTGATCGTTTCTCTGAAATACTTAGAATATTACTCTTAATTGATGTTGGACGCTGAAAAATCTTTTTACCACTATCTTGTGACAAGCCATAAATATAACGACCTTTAGCAGATGGAATTTTGACAATACCAATTTCGTTCATATCTCTTGAAATGGTGGCTTGAGTTAATTCTAAACCTTCATTACGAAGTAAAGCTAGTAAATCATGCTGTGTTTCAATCTCGTTTGCCAAGACCATTCTTTTAATTAAATCTAAACGTTCATTCTTCTTCATTTTGATTAAATTCCTTATGTGATTTTTCAACAACTTCTGAAAGGAGACAAACATCAATCTCTTTAATTTGTTCTGCTTTTTCCATATAAGCTAAAAATTCAATATTACCATGTCCACCTTGTATAGGTGAAAAATCGATACCTTTTATATTAAATCCGTATTCCTGTGCAAAAGTTGTCACTTTTTCAAGAACTTTTAAGTGAACCGATTTATCTTTAATAATTCCATTTTTTCCAACTTGTGATTTGCCTGCTTCAAATTGTGGTTTGATTAGGGCAACTACTTGGCCTGAAGGAGCTAAGATAGACTTCAATGCTGGTAAAATCAGGCTTAATGAAATAAAAGAAACATCAATACTAGCAAATGTAGGTTGGCCTTCTGTAAAATCTTCTAGCTGAGCATATCTAAAATTGTACTGTTCCATACTCCGCACACGTGAGTCCTGACGTAATTTCCAAACCAACTGATTAGTCCCCACATCAACTGCATAAACTAATTGAGCACCAGATTGGAGCATAACATCGGTGAAACCACCTGTTGAGGCACCAATATCAATGCAGACTTTGTTATCAACTGAGATATTAAAAATAGATAAGGCTTTTTCTAATTTCAAACCGCCACGACTAACATACTTGAGCTTTTCACCTTTCAGCTTTAATTCAGTTGCGTCATCAATTTTTTCACCAGGTTTATCAAAACGTTCACCATTGAGGACTGATACAACTAAACCAGCCATTACTCCTCTTTTTGCTTGTTCACGGGTATCAAAGAGGCCTTGCTTGAAAGCCAAGACATCTACTCTTTCCTTAGGCATCTAGTCTCAACCTTTCTACTAAATCAATTAGGTTCTGTGGGTTAAAATTTGTCTGATTTTTAGTTTTTTCAAAAATGAACAAGGCCCCATCTAATTCTTCATTTAATACTTGATATGATTTTTCTAATCCCAGTAATCCTGGATATGTTGATTTATGGGCAGTTATATCTTTGTTGGGCGTTTTTCCTAAGTCTTCAAATTTTGCTGTGATATCAAGAATATCATCCCGGACTTGAAAAGCATGGCCAATTAACTCACCCGCTCTTGTTAAGTCAGATATCATGTCTGCAGGTAATTGAGCAATGATTGCAGCAGCCATAAATGGATAAGCCAAAAGTTTACCCGTTTTATGACTATGGATGCCCTGCAATTCTTCTATGCCTAATTTTTGATCTTCAGCTCTCATATCCAGCATCTGACCACCAACCATACCAAAAGTTCCTGCTGCATTGCTCAATTGGGCGATTAAGTCAACTTTTATTTGTGGTAAAAAATTAGTTTCTGCAATCAATGAAAAGGGATCAATAAAGAGACTATCCCCAGCCAGAATTGCTGTAGCTTCATCAAATTGCTTATGATTCGTTAATCTGCCACGGCGATATTCATCATTATCCATAGCAGGTAGATCGTCATGAATTAAACTTCCAGTGTGAACCATTTCTAACGCTGCAGCAACTTTAAAATGATCTTCTGTCAATGTAATATTGAAAGCTTCTAAAGATTCTAATAAGAAAAGGGGTCTAATTCTTTTTCCTCCAGAATCAACAGAATATATAATAGAATCAATTAAATCTTGAGAAACTAAATTTGATTTTTGATAAAAATGGCTAATTGTTTGATTGATTTTTGTTAACTTTTCCATTAAGCATCCATATCTACTTCTGAACCATCCGCTTGCATAACTTTAACAAGTGTTTTTTCGGCATTTTGTAATGTTTTTTGAAGATTTTTAGAAAGAACCATCCCTTTTTGAAACTCTGCAATAGCTGTTTCCAATGGCACATCGCCATTTTCAAGTTTGGAAACAATCATTTCTAATTCTTGCAAATTATCTTCAAATGTTTTATTAGTTGACATCTTTTACCTCTACTTCTAATTGACCATCTTTTAATTGAATATTAAGATGATCACCTTTTTCAATTTGTTCGACTGATGCAATAACTTCCTCTCCTTTGTGAAGCATTGCGTAACCTCTTGCAATGATGCGGCTTGTATCAAGAGATAGCAAGGTATCTTGCGCTTTTTCAAAACGTCTTAATTTGCTTTCAAATGATGCTTTAGCATCATAAGTCAACTGTTGACTGAGACTCGTAATACGATCTTGGTAACGATTAATACGACTCATTAAATCAATTGATTGCAAACGGTGTCTTATTTGGATTTCTGAATCTTTATTACTGGCTATATTCTCTTTAAATGATGATACCAATGACATATTGAGACGATCAAGTTTTTGGAGATAGCCGTCATACAGGCGTTCTGGTTGCCTAAAGATAACTGACTGCGCTAGCTTATTGACTCTTTCTTGATTTTCACGCACTATTCGATTACTTGCTTGAAAAGCACGGGTCTGACGCTCATTAATCCAGGCTAATATATCAGCTTTAGTAACAGGCGTCGCTAGTTCTGCTGCTGCTGTTGGTGTTGCAGCCCTGCGATCGGCGACGAAGTCGGCCAAAGTTATATCTGTTTCATGGCCAACACTAGAGATAATTGGAAGCTGTGATTCAAAGATTGCATGAACAACTTTTTCTTCATTGAAGGCCCAGAGATCCTCAATTGAACCACCACCTCGACCGACAATTAGAAGATCCAAATCGTCCCTTTGATTGGCTCGAATGATATTATCCACAACCTCTTGAGCAGCACCTTCGCCTTGAACCTTAGTTGGAAACAGTAATATCTCAACTCCCGGAAAACGACGTGAAATTGTAGTAATAATATCCCGAATAACAGCTCCACTTGGAGAAGTTAAAACTCCGACTTTAGTTACAAACTGAGGTAAGGCTTGCTTATGTCTATCATCAAAAAATCCTTCACTTGTCAGTTTCTTTTTCAATTGTTCGAATTGCAAAGCTAATGCACCAATCCCGTCTGGTTCAGCACGTTCGATGATAATTGAGTAAGCTCCTGAAGGCTCATAGAGCTGAATCCGACCAACGACATTAAGCTTCATGCCTTCCTCAAGATCAAATCCTAATTTACTATAAACACCTGCCCACATTGTGGCCTGAATAACAGCACCTTCATCTTTTAATGAAAAATATTGATGTTTTGGTCTTTTTCTAAAATTGGAAACCTGACCAGTCAGATAAACCCGTTCCAAATAGGGGTCTCGGTCAAACTTCATTTTTAAATATTTAGTCAGATTGCTGACACTTAAATAATCTGTCATCAGGTTCCTTTCCTTATAATTAAAGGCACTACTGCCTTTTTATACTATTGCAATTATACCATTTTTCATTTTAAATTGTTAAGATTAGTACCAAAAAAGAAGCTTTAAAGCTTCTTTTAAAATCTTCTTATTAATCAGCTTTCGCATACTTATTCATCCATTTTTGGATAGAGTCACTAATTTGCGTGGGTAGGACAACATAGTTATCTCTTGCCAAGTCATCTGCTATTGCTGAATGAAGATAAGTTGCCGCTGCAACAACTTTATAAATGCTTTTTTGTTTAAATTGGGCCACAAAGCCGGCAATCATTCCAGCTAGGGTATCGCCCATTCCACCTGTAGCTTGATAAGGTCCTCCAACGTCAAGGAGAGAAATCTCTTCAGTCGAGATTAGAGCCGTTTCATCACTTTTGGCTACTAAGATTGTTTCTTGCGGAAAATGCATTAAAGCTTTTTGAGAGGCTTGAGGATTCTGATCCGCAATAGCTAGTTTACTCAACCTTTCCCATTCTTTTTGATGAGGGGTAAGGATAACTTGCTTATTCTTTAAGATTGAAACATCTTCTTCTGCTAAGAGTGTTAAAGCAGAGCCATCTATGATCAGAATTTGTTCAGGGCTAACCCCTTGCAAGACTGTTTTTAATAGTTCTTCTGCTTTGCTATTGTCCCCAAGGCCTGGGCCAATTAGGATTACATCGGCTGTAATCATCGTTTTTTGCAAGAATTCTTGGTCATCCACTGAAAAGGCCATTGCTTCAGCCAAATGGTTATGTAAGGCTGGTATATTCTCTTTTTCAGTCGCCACAGTTACTAGACCTGCGCCACTTTTGACAGTAGCAATTGCAGACATAATAATTGCTCCACCATAGGGATATAGACCACCAATTAATAGCACGCGCCCATAATCACCTTTGTGGGAATTACGACGTCTAGGACCAATAATTTCCTTGGCCAATTCTTCGTTTAATTTCATTTTGACACACTTCTTAAACAAGCTTGATAAGTTTGTTCTAGTAACATCGTAATTGTCATCGGTCCAACTCCACCTGGGACTGGTGTGATGAAACTAGTTAAATCAGCCACTTGATCAAAATCAACATCCCCAATTAATTTACCATTATCATCACGATTCATTCCAACATCAATAACAACAGCACCTTCTTTGACAAATTCTTTAGTTACAAAATTTCCTTGGCCAATTGCCACGATTAGGATATCTGCGCGACTAGCTACTTCTGGTAAAAGCTTGGTCCGCGAATGTGTTAAAGTAACGGTCGCATTTTTATCTAGTAACAATTGGGCCATTGGTTTGCCAACAATGTTTGAACGACCAATGATTACTGCATTTTTACCCTCTAAATCGATACTGTATTCACTAAATATCTCCATAATCCCCGCTGGTGTACAAGGAACCATAAGTGGGCGACCTGACCACAAGTGACCAGTATTCATTGGATGAAAGCCATCGACATCTTTTTTAGGATCAATTGAGAGGATTATTTTTTTGTCATTAATATGGCTTGGCAATGGTAATTGGACTAATATACCATGGATGCTATCATCTAGGTTATATTGATTGATAATATCAATCAGCTCTTCTTGACAAGTTGATTCCGATAAGCGAACAGTTTCACTTTTAAAACCAGCTGCTATAGCTGCTTTTTCTTTATTTTTGACATAAACTTGACTGGCCGGATTATTACCAATTAATATCACTACTAATCCTGGTACAATATGGTACTTATTATTTAAAACTTGCACTTTATCAGCTAAATTTGATTGCATCTTTTGGGCTAGTGCTTTTCCATCGATTATCTGTGTCATGAATTCTTTCCTTATCTATCTTTTTATCATTATACCAAAAAAAAGAGGGAGCATTCCCTCTTTGTCAATTATTTATCTTTCATTTTATCTTTGATTGGACAAGAACAATTGCAATCGCCACATGAACCATTTTGACTGCGATAATATTTTAAACTAAAAAATACTAGAATGACGATAATAATAAAAATAATAAACGTCGACATTAGTTTTTATCCTCCCTATAATTGAAAATATTAGTTAATGTGATTAGGTTTTCTTGACTTTCTTTAGGTTTCCTCAAAATCAGATAACTAGCTATTATTAACAAGAGGACTGCAATGATTGTGAAAAATGAAAGTTGTCCTGTCTGAAAATAAAGACCAAGTTGATAAATGATAAAACTTACCGAATAAGCTAGTGCTGTTTGAAAACCTATAGCAAACAATGACCATTTCTTACTATTCATTTCACGTTTTATTGCCCCGATAGCTGCAAAACAAGGAGTGCATAATAGATTAAAAACCAAGAAGGAATATGCTGCTATAGGAGAATAGTCTAATCTTAATTGATTCCAAAGCAAATTCGGTGACACAGTCATTTGATTATTTTGATAAAAGATACCAAATGTTGCAACCACGGTTTCTTTAGCTAACAATCCAGAAAAAGTTGCTACTGTTGCTTTCCAATTACCAAATCCTAATGGTGAAAAAATCCAAGCAAAATGACGTCCTATGTCTGCTAATATGCTTTCTTGTGCATTAACGGGTTGAAATCGAAAATCATAGGAAGTTAAATACCAAAGTAGAATTGTTAAAACAAAAATGACAGTACCTGCCTTTTTTATAAAACTTAAGGCTTTATTATAAGCATATAGTATTACTGTAGGTAAATGTGGTAAATGATAGGCAGGCAACTCCATGATAAATGGACTTGCTTGACTTGACAATAATTTTGTTTTTTTCAGGGAAATACCTGATAAAACAATAGAAGCAATTCCAATAAAATAGGCACTTGGGGCAATTATAGGGTTATTGGGAAAGAAGACACCCGAAATAAGAGCGACTATGGCCATTTTAGCCGAACATGGCATGAATGTTGATGTCATAATCGTTATCTTACGATCTTGTTCATTTTCAATTGTACGACTGGCCATAATAGCAGGAACACCACACCCAGTAGCAATTAACATTGGAATAAATGTCTTTCCTGATAAGCCAAACTTACGGAAAACTCTATCCATTACAAAAGCAATCCGACTCATATAACCAATATCTTCAAGTATACCCAAACAAAGAAATAAAACAAACAATTGAGGAACAAAACCTAGAACTGCTCCAACTCCTGCAACGATGCCATCAATTATTAAGGACTTCAACCAAAAATCAACTTTTAAGTATGTTAACACAGTTTGCAGAGTATTTGGAACTAGTTTTCCAAATAAATAATCGTTAGCCCAATCAGTTCCTAAGGTTCCAATTGTTTGAATGGATAAATAATACACAATAAACATGATAATAGCAAAAATAGGTAAAGCTAAAAACCGGTTAGTGATAATAGTATCAATTTTGTCAGATAATTTAAGCTCGAAATTATCTTTTTTTATTTGAGCCATTTGACAAATGCTATCAATATAAGCATATCTTTGATTAATAACAATAGATTCTGCATCTTCCATATAAATCTTCTCTGTAATTGCTGAAATATATTCAATTTCCGAAATGATATCAGAAGATAATTCAAGATGTTCCTGAACAAGAGGGTCTCGTTCAAATAATTTTATCAAGTAGTGTCGTCTACTGAGCCCTAAATCATAGTCTGTTAGAAGTTGCTCTATTTGACTCAATGCAGCTTCAAAACTATCTTCATAAATTGGGTAAGGTGAAGGTGACCCACTATGAACTAATTTTTGGATGTACTTAACCATCTTATCAATCCCTTTATTTTTTATGGCACTGATTGAAACTACAGGTACACTTAGCAGATAACTAAGTTTATCACAACTAATCTGATTTCCGTTTCTTTCTACAACATCCATCATATTTAAGACAAGAAGACAAGGAAAACCTAATTCTAACAGTTGGGTTGCTAAATAAAGATTTCTTTCAAGGTTTGATGCATCTAAAACATCAACAATAAGCTGAAGTTGCCCACAAAGCAGATAATCTCTCGCCACTTTTTCTTCAGATGTATAAGGAGATAAAGAGTAAACTCCTGGTAAATCTTGAATTTCAATCTGTTTATCTATTTTTAAAAAGCCACTTTTTCGATCAACAGTGACTCCTGGCCAATTTCCAACTTTCTGATTACTTCCAGTTAATAAATTAAATAAACTCGTCTTTCCACTATTTGGGTTCCCAATTAATGTAACTTTTCGCATAACTCCTCTTAAATGTTCTATCTTCGATCAACGCTAATTAATTGTGCTTCTGATTTTCTAAGTGTTAGTTCAAATCCTCTCACTGAGATTTCAATTGGATCTCCCAAAGGAGCAACTTTTATTAATTTGACTTGCGTCCCTTTCGTTAATCCCATATCCATCAAATGTCGCTTAGTTTCTTTATTTGTAAAGATATTATCAATATAAGCTTTTTCACCTACCAATAAATCGGTAAGTGGGACAGCATTTGAGGTCGTTTGATGTAGTTCAACATCAATATTATCTAAAATACTTTTATCAAATGCTAGTCTCTGATCTGATAACATTACGATAGCACTATTATTAGTCTTTGAAATGAGCATAATCTGTTTGTCAGGCAACAAGCCTAAATGTGACAAATGTTTTTTAAATGAATCAGGAAGATTAATAGACTTGATAAGATACTTTTTCCCAATTTCTGCTTGTAATAATTTCACACTATTCTCCCTTTAATATCTTCCAATTATAACATAAGAAAATTATAATGTAATCCTTTTCACTAAAAAATTAAAGAGAGTTAATAAAAAAGTTGGATTTCTCCAACTTAATTAAAGTATTTTACTCAAGAAATCAACGGTTCTTGCTTGGCTTGGGTGGTCAAAAATTTCTTCAGGCTTGCCTTCTTCGACAATCATACCATCATCCATAAAGATAACTCGGTCTGCAACTTCCTTGGCAAAACCCATTTCATGTGTAACAATAGCCATTGTCATTCCGGCCAGAGCGAGTTCTTTCATAACAGTTAAAACCTCACCCACCATTTCAGGATCTAAGGCAGATGTTGGTTCATCAAATAAAAGCATATCGGGGTCCATCGCCAAGCTTCGAGCTATCGCAATCCTTTGCTTTTGCCCACCTGAAAGAGAATCTGGATAACTTGTAGCCTTATCAGCGAGACCAACTTTTTCCAAAAGGTGATAAGCCTTTTCTTCAGCTATCATTTTACTGACCTTTTTAGTTTTGATTGGTGAGAGAGTAATATTGTCTAAAACGGTCATGTTGGGAAAGAGGTTAAACTGTTGAAAGACCATCCCCATTTTTTCACGCATTTTAAAAATATCATTTTCCTTATCCGTAATGTCAGTACCCTCAAAGGTTACTTTTCCTTTGCTTGGTGTTTCTAATAAGTTCATCGTCCTTAATAATGTTGACTTACCAGATCCAGACGGTCCAATAATGACTAAAACCTCTCCTTGCTCAATTGTTAAGTCGATTCCCTTTAAAACATGATGCTGACCAAAAGACTTATGTAAGGCTTCAATTTTCAATAGTTCTTGACTCATAAACTTTTAACTCCCTGTCCCATCTTCTTTTCTAATAAATGTAATAGTTGTGACATTACAGTCGTAACCATCAAGTAATAAAATGCTCCAAACAATAAAGGTGTAATTGGCTGATACGTTGACGTAACAACCGATTGGGCACCATTCCATAATTCCATAACACCAATTGTTTGCAAGAGTGCACTATCTTTTATTATTGTAATAAACTCATTGCCTAATGCTGGAAGGATATTCTTAAAAGCTTGAGGTAATATAACAAACCGCATCGCATTTTTAGGGCGAATGCCTAAAGAGTATGCTGCTTCTAACTGGCCAGCCGGTACGGCCTCAATCCCAGCTCTGACTATTTCGGAAATATATGCTCCGCTATTCAATGAAATAATAATAATCCCAGGTAAGAGTCGTGAAAAATCAAGGTTTAGAACACCAAAATCTATAATAGGCATTTGATTAAAGTGCATCCAAGCAAAGGCAATCATAATTTGAACGACCATTGGTGTCCCTCGGAAAATCCAAACATAGAAAGAGGCAAGCCATTTCAAGGGAAGAATAGAACTTCTCTTCAAAAATGTAATAATTATGCCTAATATGGTGCCAAAAAACACTACAGCAATTGAAATAAAAATGGTGACTAAGACACCGTAATTAAAGTAGCCCCAGTAATGTGGCAAAAAAGAAAAATTCATATTTATACTCCAAACATATCGATTTTTTAAAACAACGAAATAATTATAACACTTTATGTATAAAAATACAATAGAAACTAAAATAAAAAACCTGCCTGGGCAAGTTTTTTTTAAAAAAGATTAATATTAATATAATAAATCGTAAATTTCCATTGCAATTAAATCAATACTATCAAATGAATATGATTCACGAGCTTCAACATCACGTAATGTAAAAACTGGTCCAGTTTCAACATCATTTGCAAATGCTACTTCAGCAACTACTACGCCATCACGTTCAAAATTTCTTTTTAAGTTGCCACCGTCATTAACCATTAATTCTAAGCGGTTGATGATTCTCACTAAATGTGATTCCATTTCTGTTCTCCTATTCCTTAGTTTTCCATATTATTTTAACATAATTTGCCCTAAACAAACACTAAAAGAGACAAATTTCTCAATCTTTTCCTTTGTTATGTGTGGTAAATTGTTGTTTTTTCTCGAAAATATTGTGATTATCACTCTATTCTGGAGAGTGCTAAAAATTCGAACTTTTTACTTGATTTCCAAAAATAGGGTGCTATAATATGGTTATAAAGTTTGACCATGTTTGACTATAAATCAAGATGGTCGATAGAAATGCATTGGAGGTATGCTATGCTCTGTCAGAATTGTCAATTAAATGAAGCTTCAATCCATTTATATACCAATGTTAATGGGAAACAAAAGCAAATTGATTTATGTCAAAATTGCTATCAAATAATGAAAACGGATGCGAATAATTCAATATTAGGGGGAATTGGTTCGCGTTCAGAAAAAAAACAAGACCCAATGAATCCATTCTTTGATGACTTTTTCGGTGATTTGAATAACTTTCGATCTTTCGGAAATCTACCTAATACTCCTCCAACTCAGGCAGGTGGAAGCGGTGGAAATAATGGGAAAATTCCTAACCAACAGGGCTCTCGTAATCAAAATGCACAAGCTACTCAACAGCCTAAAGGCTTACTAGAAGAGTTTGGTATCAATGTTACGGAAATTGCCCGTAAAGGAGGTATTGACCCTGTTATAGGTCGTGACGAAGAGATTACACGTGTCATTGAAATTCTCAATCGTCGTACAAAGAATAATCCAGTTCTAATTGGCGAACCCGGTGTTGGTAAAACTGCTGTCGTTGAAGGTTTAGCTCAAAAAATTGTGGACAGTGATGTCCCATATAAACTTCAAGGTAAACAAGTGATTCGTTTAGATGTTGTTAGTTTAGTCCAAGGAACTGGAATCCGTGGTCAATTTGAAGAACGAATGCAAAAACTGATGGAAGAAATAAGAAACCGTCAAGATGTTATCTTATTCATTGATGAAATTCACGAAATTGTTGGAGCCGGTAATGCAGGTGATGGCAACATGGACGCTGGAAATATCTTAAAACCTGCACTTGCTCGTGGTGAATTACAGTTAGTTGGTGCTACTACACTTAATGAGTATCGAATTATTGAGAAAGATGCCGCCTTAGAACGACGTATGCAACCTGTTAAGGTTGATGAGCCTTCTGTTGAAGAAACAATTACCATCTTAAAAGGGATCCAGACTAAGTACGAAGATTATCATCATGTTAAGTATACAGATGATGCTATAATTGCTGCTGCGACACTTTCTAATCGATATATTCAAGATCGCTTCCTTCCAGACAAAGCAATTGACTTACTCGATGAAGCCGGCTCAAAATTGAACTTGACGTTAACTTTTGTTGATCCAAAAGAAATAGATCAACGTCTTGTCGAAGCCGAAAACTTAAAAGCGCAGGCTACACGAGATGAAGACTATGAGCGCGCAGCTTATTTCCGCGACCAAATTATCAAATATAAAGAGTTACAAAAGCAAAAAGTTGATGAAGAAGATACCCCAATCATTACTGAGAAAACAATTGAAGGTATCTTAGAGGACAAAACCAATATCCCTGTGGGTGATTTGAAAGAAAAAGAACAATCACAATTGATTCACCTGGCTGAAGACTTGAAGAGTCATGTCATTGGTCAAGACGATGCTGTTGATAAAATTGCTAAAGCTATTCGTCGTAACCGGGTCGGTCTAGGTACGCCAAATCGACCAATCGGTTCATTCTTATTCGTGGGTCCTACAGGTGTAGGGAAAACTGAGTTATCTAAGCAATTAGCAATTGAACTTTTTGGTACAGCCGATAATATGATTCGTTTTGATATGTCAGAGTACATGGAAAAACATGCCGTTGCTAAGTTGGTTGGTGCCCCTCCTGGCTATGTCGGATATGAGGAAGCCGGTCAATTAACGGAAAAAGTCCGTCGCAATCCTTATTCACTCATTTTGCTGGATGAAATTGAAAAAGCTCACCCTGATGTTATGCACATGTTCCTTCAAGTTTTAGACGATGGTCGTTTGACTGATGGGCAAGGCCGGACAGTTAGCTTTAAAGATACCATCATCATTATGACTTCTAATGCCGGGACAAGTACTAATGAAGCCTCTGTCGGATTTGGGGCAGCCCGCGAAGGACGAACAAGTTCAGTTCTGGGACAATTAACAAATTTCTTTAATCCAGAATTTATGAACCGTTTTGATGGTATTATTGAATTCCAAACATTAAGCAAAGATAATCTATTACATATTGTTGATTTGATGTTAGAAGATGTCAACAATCGCCTCTCTCAAAATGGTCTTCACCTTGATGTGACCAATAAAGTTAAAGAGAAATTAGTCGATCTTGGTTATAATCCAAAAATGGGTGCTCGTCCATTAAGAAGAACTATTCAAGATTACATTGAAGATGCTATTACTGATTTCTACTTGGAAAATCCAAGTGAAAAAGAGCTTAAAGCAATGATGACTAGTAATGGAAATATCATTATTAAATCAGCAAAAAAATCTAATTCACCTGTGGAAGATCAAACCAAGTCTTACGAAAATTAATTTGAAAAGTGATAATAATGATTATTATCACTTTTTTGATGAAAATTTTCACATATTATGAAAAAAAATAAAGCGCTATCTTCATTTTTTTAGTATAATATAAATAGGAGGGACGGCTATGACAGTTCCAAAATTCGGCGAAAAAATTGAAGAAAAAAACTACAAATCTCGGTATGGAGTTTATGCAGTTATTCCAAACAGTGATAAAACAGAGGTCATCCTAGTACAGGCACCCAACGGGGCTTGGTTTCTTCCTGGTGGAGAAATTGAGGAAGGTGAGAATCACTTAACTGCTTTAGAGCGAGAATTGATTGAGGAGCTCGGATTCTCAGCTGAGATTGGATATTACTATGGGCAAGCAGACGAGTATTTTTACTCACGTCATAGAGATACCTATTACTATAATCCAGCTTACTTGTATGAAGTAACTTCTTATAGTATTCAAGGAGATCCCTTGGAAGACTTTAACAAACTAGCTTGGTTCCCAATCGAGGAAGCAATTGCCAACTTAAAACGCGGCAGTCATAAATGGGCAATAACTGAATGGCAAAAACAACACCATTCTTAATAACTATTAATTTATTGATGTATAGTGATTGATAAAGAGGAGATAATTATGAGACTTATTAATACAACAGGGAGTCATCCTGAACTGGTAACCAATCAACTAACAAATACAGATGCTAAATTGGTTGAAGTTTACTCGGCAGGTAACACAGATGTCGTTTTCACAAAAGCACCAAAACATTACGAACTATTAATCACTAATAAATATCGCGCAATTAAAGATGAAGAATTAGAAGCAATCCGTGAATTTTTCTTAAAACGTCGCATCGATCAATCTCTTATCATTAAAGGGAAAACAAAAATGGTTCATACCAATAATTTAATTGAAATCTCATTCCCAATCAAAGAAGAAAACTAGCCCATCAAGGTTAGTTTTTCTTTATCACTAACAAACAAAAAAATCTGACCTTTCGGTCAGATTTTTTATTTAGTTTCAAATCCTTCAGCTACTGCCTCTGGGAAATTTTCTTCAATTATTTTTGCACTTGCATCACAGACAAATGCTCCATAAGGACGCATTCTAGTTGTCGGATCAACGCGGCGAGAACGCTCACACACTTCACCTACTGCATGTTCTACAGTAAATGCAACACCATCAAATGCTATTGCATTTTCAGGCGCTTCTTCTAAATCAGCAACTGTCAATTGAGATACAATCATTAATAGTGCAATATCACTATCTAAAGCTGTTAATAATGTTTTGACATGCGGACTAGCATAGACTGTCAAGTGTGCTTCAAGAGATTTACCGATAATTTTCTCATTACGAGCTTCTTCTAAAGCTTTTTGAGCTTGTGTACGTAGAGTCATGAAAGCTTCCCATGCAGATAAAATATCCACTTCACCTTCATAGCTTTCAGCTAGAGGTAACTCTGATAACTGTACAAATTCTTCACTTTCAAATTCTAAATAGGACCAGATTTCCTCAGCTGTATGAGGTAAAATTGGTGTTAATAGTTTAGTAATTTTAACCAAAATATCATAGAATACTGTTTGCATGCGACGGCGTTCAGGGCTATTAGCTCCTTCAATATATACAACGTCTTTAGCAAAATCTAAATAAAAGGCTGATAAATCAATTGTCACAAAGTTAACAACTGCTTTGTAGATTGCCATGAAATCGTATGATGCATATGAAGTATTGATTAATTCAACTAATTTGTTAAATTTGATTGTCATATATTTATCAACTGCAGAAAGATTTTCATAAGCTACAGCATCAGTATTTGGATTGAAATCAGACGTATTAGCAATCAAGAAACGTAGCGTATTTCTGATTTTACGATATGTTTCTGATACTTGTCCTAGAATATCCATAGAGACACGGACGTCATTATCGGTGTCAACTGAAGTAACCCATAAACGCAGAATTTCTGCACCATATTGTTTAGTCACATCACTAGGTAAGATTGTATTACCTTTTGATTTAGACATTTTTTCACCCTTACCATCAAGGACAAAACCTTGTGATAAGACTTCTTTATATGGGGAATGACCATTAACAGCAACTGATGTGATTAATGATGAATTAAACCATCCTCGGTACTGGTCTGATCCTTCTAAATAAAGATCTGCTGGGTAGTTTAAGTGTCCACGAGCATTCATTACACCATTCCAAGATGAACCTGAATCAAACCAAACATCCATGATATCTGTTTCTTTTGTAAACTCACCATTTGGTGAACCTGGATGAGTAAAGCCTTCAGGTAGTAATTCTTTTGCTTCTTTCTTCCACCAGATGATTGAACCTTCTTGTTCAAAAAGATTGGCAATATGGTCAGTTACTTCTTTTGTCATAATAGCTGTGCCATCCTCAGCATAGAAGATTGGTAGAGGGACACCCCATGCACGTTGACGTGAGATTACCCAATCGCCACGGTCACGGATCATATTATAAAGACGCGTTTTACCCCATGAAGGATGGAAGTTAACTTTTTCAATTTCATCCAAGATTTCTTGTCTGAAATCTGATACTGAAGCAAACCATTGTGGAACAGCACGCCAAATGATTGGTTTTTTAGTACGCCAGTCAAATGGGTATGAGTGATTTATAACTTCACTAGCTAATAATAAGTCGCCAAGCTTTTCTTTGACAATCGGTGTCACTTTATCATAAAATTGGCCTTGGAAATCTGGTCCTGCATTTTCCATCATGATGCCGCGCTCATCAACAGTAACAGCAACTTCTAATTTATATTTACTACCAACATTGTAGTCATCTTCACCAAAACCAGGTGCTGTATGAACAATACCTGTACCTGTTTCAAGTGTAACGTGGTCACCTAAAATAACAAGTTCATCAACTTCTGTATCCCATGGGTGCTCAGTCACAATATATTCAAGTTCACTTCCTTTGAAGCTATTAAGGACTTCAAATTCTGGCCAACCAAATTTATTTGATAAACTTTCAAGTAAACCTTCAGCTACCACATATTTACAGTCACTTCCAGCAGGTTTAACTTGTACATAGTCCATATCTGGACCAACAGTAAGGCCACGAGATGCTGTAACCGTAAATGGTGTTGTTGTCCAAACAACGATATAAGTATCTGTATCTAATTTACCCTTGCCATCTTTTACCTTATTGGCGTAATATAATGACGTTGAGTCAATGTCATGATACTCAATCTCAGCTTCAGCCAAAGCTGACTCTGAAGACCATGACCAATAGACTGGTTTCGCACCGCGATAGATATAACCCTTATCAGCCATCGCACCAAATACACGAATTTGATCTGCTTCGTATTGAGGCATCAAAGTTACATAAGGGTTTTCCCAATCTGCAGAAACTCCAAGGCGTTTGAAATCTTCACGCTGTTTATCAACTTGGCTGAGTGCATAGGTACGACACATTTCCAAATATTCAGCCAAATCCATTTCTTTACGTTTTACACCTTTTTTAGCTAAAACTTGTTCAATTGGTAACCCATGAGTATCCCAACCTGGGACAAATGGCGCTTGGAAGCCAGACATAGATTTTGAACGAACAATGATGTCCTTAGATATTTTATTTAAAGCATGGCCAACGTGAATATTTCCATTGGCATAGGGAGGTCCATCATGTAAATGAAAACTTGGTTTTCCTTCATTTAATTCTTGACGTTTTTTATAAAGATTAGCTTTGAACCAAGCTTCTTGCCATTGAGGCTCTTTATTAGGAAGGCCAGCACGCATTGGAAAAGCTGTTCTTCCAAGATTTAAGGTTTCTTTTAATTTCATTTTTTTAACTCCTTAGTCATAGTTCATGTTATTGACAATATAAAAAGAGCTCCATCCGTAAAAGGACGAAAGCTCGTGGTACCACCTTAGTTTAGAATAATTTCTTATTCCCTCTTTCGCTCGTAAGGTGAGCAGACCTCCTAACTTACTTGGTTCAGTTAGGAAGAAAGAAAATGATAATTAAATTTACTAGGGAATGTAGAGCTCTCATCATCCTCTACTTGCTGTGAATATTGTAAATTAAACTGTGTTTTTCTTATTCTTCAATATTTAATTTAAAGGTTTGTGTTTCATTAAGGTTGATTGCAGGTTCACTTGCTTCACTATTGTAATGATCAAAATTTGCATCTTCCAAATCTTTATTACTTTCATCAACACGACGTTGTAATTCTTCCATTTCCTCTGGAGTGAATTGGCGTGTTGCATCAAATGATGCACTGTCTTCAGTTTCAGGTACTTCTTCGTTAAGAACTTCTTTCACAACTTCTTTAAAAGCAGCATCTGAATTTTGAAGATAGATTGCTGTTGGTTGCAACAATTCATCCCATTCAGGTGCATTGGCTAAGTTCAATTGAGCTTCAATAGAAGAAATAAGACGTTGATGGAAGACACGAGTTTGACGTTTCAACTCTTCTGTTTCTACTGCAACTCGTTTTGCTTCATCTGTAGCATCACGCAACATTTGGTTTGATTTCGCTTTTGACTCATCTAATAAATGTTGTGCATCATAATTTGCTTTGCTAACAAGATTTGATGCCTCAGAATTTGCTGTAGCTTTTACTTTTTCAGCAGTTTCTTGAGCTAAGATAACTGATTGACTTAAAGATTCTTTCATTTCATCAAAATAAGAAAGTTTTTCTTCTAAATTTTTAATTTTTGCTTCGTGTTCACGGTTCTTTTTCACAAGTGCTTCATAATCGTCTACGACGATATCTAAAAACTCGTTAACTTCTTCCTCGCTATATCCACGGAATTTTGTTTTAAATGTTTTATCTTTAATTTCAAGTGCTGTAAGTGCCATTATTTCTCCTTATTTACGCATCGTTTTACTGATTGTTAATTTAATCTTCCCATTTTTACTTAGACCATTATCTGATTCGATTTTGAAGCGACCATAACCTCTTACACTAATCATATCGCCTAGAGCAAGATTATCTGATGTTCTAGTTACTTTACGATAATTAACTTTTACTTTTTCAGATTCAATGAATTTCATCGCCTGACTTCTGGATATTTTGATAACTGAAGCCATAATCAGATCAATTCGCAAACTTGAAACCAAAATGTCTGTTGAAGTCATTTCATTTGCTTCCTTAATTAGCTGATTGATTGGAATTTTTTTAA